>Ga0308157_10000148_pt1 | contig 290777 bp, 304 predicted proteins | sample PhyBR1_FD_201035 | JGI IMG/M metagenome (GOLD analysis project Ga0308157, IMG submission 201035) | Phyllosphere microbial communities from UC Gill Tract Community Farm, Albany, California, United States - DLSLB.R1 | ecosystem: Host-associated > Plants > Phyllosphere > Unclassified | place... | reverse complement strand
CAAAATGGGTTATATCAAAGTATTCAACCAGATACTCCGGTAACAGTAATTTTAATAATTCTTTCTCAGATGACATCTTGTAAAATTACAATTATTAATTTTTCTCCCCAACTTTTAAAACTGATCCATTTTTACCTGTAGTCAGCTGAGAAAGAATTATTAAAATTACTGGTACCGGACTATCTGGTTGACTATCTGACACACCAGTTTCAAAGCCAGATACATCTTAAAATCAGCTTTTAAATATTCTTGGCAAGACTGATTATTGAACAGTTTATATGTTAAAGCTTCGTTAAACTTATGAAGACCGATCTATTTACCATACTAATATCCTTACAAATTACGTTGAAAATAAGTATATTCGCCTTTCTAATTTTAGTATAAAAATGAAGAAGATTTTCTCCGGATTATTTTTAATTTCCTCTATCATAACATTTGCGCAGGAAGCGATCCAGTTTCAGGATATTCCTTTCAAGGATCTTATTACAAAGGCAAAAAAAGAGAACAAAATTGTTTTTATCGATGCCTATGCTTCATGGTGCGGTCCCTGTAAAATGATGGAGAAAAACATATTTACCCAAAAAGCTGTCGGGGATTATTACAATGCCAATTTTGTCAACGCCAGAATTGATATGGAAAAAGGGGAAGGAAGAGAAGTCGCGGCAAAATATGGTGTCCGTTCCTACCCTACTTATCTATTTTTGAATGGTGATGGTGAACTGGTTTCTCAAAACTTCGGCTATATGGAAGAAGCTTCTTTTATATCCATGGCTAAAGAGATCAATTCTCCTAACAATAAAAAGGGCTCTCTTAAAGAGCGTTTCGCTAAGGGAGAAAAGGATCCTGAATTCCTCATCAACATCATGAAATTGAATTCTGCATCTGATTTTAACTTTGCAAAAACAGCTTCCGAAAGGTATTTCCAAAATAAAAAAGCTACAGAGGAGCTTTCAAAAGAAGATATCGGATTTCTGTTGTTTTTTCTGAAATCTGCTGATGATCCGAACTACAAAGTTTTTACAGAAAAAAAAGCGGACATTATCAAGTATCTGCCCGAGGAAACTTATAAAGAATTTGATAATCAGATCAAACTTTCAAAAGTAGTGGAACAGTCTATCGATGATAAAAACAAAAGGATCAATGAAGACTATTTCATGAAAACAGCAGAGCCTCTGGTAGGAAAATATAATGCCACGCTTAAATTGAATCAGACAAAACTAAGCTACTACGAACAGAATGCAAATTTCGCCGAGTATGAAAAAGCAGCACTGGAGTATTATAAAAATTCCGAATCTTTCGAACCTAATGAATTGCTGAAAGCAGCATGGATATTTTCTGAGCATATAAAAACCCCCTCCTCTCTGAAAAAAGCTGCTGAGTGGGCAGAAAAATCAGTAATGAGAACGGAAACCTCTGAAAACACGTATATTCTTGCGAAGCTTTATTATCTTAACGGAAATAAAGAGATGGCAAAAACGTATGCAGAAATGTCCCGGGATATGGCTAAACAGGCTAATAAGGACTCTGCCTTGGCAGAAGAATTGTTAAAGCAAATCAAATAAATACTAATGTTGAAGAAAAAATTGTACGCAGGTTTCTTTTGTATATTTTTACTGGGAACAATCGGTGCACAGGAGAAAACGGACGAAACAGGCGTTTATGTAAAGGGGAATGCATTACTTATTCCGATAGGAATTGTTAATGTGGGGCTGGAGCACCAGCTGAGTAAGAAATTTACGGTACAGGGGGATGTTCTCATCTCTCCATGGAAATCTTTTGCCGGACACGAATTGCAGTATTATTCTTTATCCTTGGAAGGAAGATATTATTTTGACGAAGCCTTCAAACACTGGTACATTGGTGCCAATATTGCAGGATCGCGCTTCATCGCTCAAAAATGGAATTACTGGAAAGATGGTCTTACAACGGATGAGGTTACCGGAATCACCTATAATCAATCTGATCTGTATCAAAAAGGGTATTCGATAATATTCGGTATTACAGGAGGGTACCAGTTCAAGGTTTCTGATCGATTGAATATAGACTTATATGCCAGTATCGGATCTTCCCAGGATTTCTATAAAGGCTATGACCGTACCACCGGCAAGCGATACGACCATGCTGAAGGTTATAATAAAAGTGGGGAGATTGTTCCTTACCGGGGTGGTGTAATGATCTCTTATAAACTAAAATAATTTTATGAAAATATTTGGTAAAAATCATATCATCATCTGTGTTATCACCTTTGGGATTCTTTTTTTAATGAATTATCTGGGCAATGATCAGCCGGACAAACTGGAAACTGCTCTCATGATCGCAGGAGCAGGGGTAATCGGGTTGACCATAGGTCTTGTCATTATGAACAAAGGAAAGGATGATAAAAATCCGCCCCAGCATTTTGACTAAATACACATGAAATAGAAATGTCAATTGTAAAAGTTACAATTGACATTTTATTTAGTTTTCGTATATTACATATTTCGTTCTGATTTTTTCGAAATTCTCTAAATCAGACTTCCACGAAGATTTGATTGCTTTCATTGATTTTCCGGCAATGATCTGTTTTCTCAGTTCATCTGTTCCGGATAAGGTATCAAACCATAGATTTTTAAGGAAGAAATCCTGTTGCGGATTTTTATAATGCTGATATGCTTTGATAACCCATTCCAGATTTAATGTTCTGAGATCTTCGGAATATGCAGAGAGATTCTCGCCATAGCACAATTTCCCGTTCAGAAAAGGATCTTTAGCTCCAAAATTGGGTTTGGGAGTAAACTGATAAGGTAAACCAACCGTCCAGGGAGAACCGTATATCTGAAAAGGCAGATCGGTTCCTCTCCCTACAGAGACCTGGGTTCCTTCAAAAAAACAAAGACTTGGATACAGATTGATCGCCTTATCGTTCGGTAAATTAGGAGAAGGCTTATCTAGCATGGGATATCGCTGATTTTTATGGTAGTTCTTCATCGGTATCAGCGTATATTTTGCCTGAACTCCGTTCCTGAGCCATTTTTCACCATTCACCATCTTTCCGTACTCTCCTATTGTGAGTCCGTAAACCACCGGAACTTCATGCATTCCCACGAAGCTTGTCCATTTTTTCTTCAGCACCGGACCGTCTGTATAACCATCATGGGGGTTTGGGCGGTCTAAAACCATAATTTCCACTTTATTTTCAGCGCCGGCTTCCATGAGATAAGTCAGCGTTGAGATATAAGTATAAAACCTCACGCCGACATCCTGGATATCAAAAATAACGATATCAATATCTTTTAACTGCTCTGGTTTCGGCTTTTTATTATTTCCATATAAAGAAACGATTGGAATCCCTGTTTTTATGTCGACCCCGTTTTTAACTTTTTCTCCGGCATCCGCATCACCACGAAAACCGTGCTCCGGAGCAAAAATCGATTTAATGGTAATTCCGTTCTTAACTAAAAAATCTACCACGTGGGTGCGGTCCTTCATTAATCCCGTCTGATTCGTCACTACTCCGACTGTTTTTCCTTTCAGTAAGGGTAAATAAAGCTCCGGCTGGTCTGCTCCGGTCTTAAAATCATCCTTATGGGGAGTCTGAGAATAATATTGATTGAATACTCCTAAAAAAATTAGGCAAATAAGAAGTAAATTTTTAATTTTGAAATCTAAATTCATAAGCTTGAAATTTCCTTTATATTTCTCTAAAAAAATAGCATTTTCCAAAGATAACAAAAATAACCTTTCGAGAGTTATCATCTTCATTGGCAGGCTTTCTGTAGCTTTGGGAATTATTGTTTCTCTGATCACCGTCTCCACTGGGTTCGGTTCAAAAAAAGCAATTAAAGAGAGACTGGCAGATTTCAGCGGCCATATTACAGTACGATCTACAAAATCCAATTCTTCATACAATACGTCAATTCTCGATCATGATGGGTTAGATCTGAAAAAAATAAAAGATCTTCCGGATGTGGAAAGTGTTCAGCAATACGCTACGGTTACAGGGATCATGCGTAATGAGCATAATTTTGCCGGAATTATTTTTAAGGGTGTAGGCAAGGACTTCGACAGCGCAAGGTTTAAAAAATTTCTTGTTGCGGGAACCACTCCAAAAATTACGGGTACAGGGTATAATAATGGGGTTACAATTTCTCAGAAAATAGCCGGAGACCTTCATCTAAAGGTAAAAGACAGCATCGTTACCATTTTTTCAAAAGCCGACCAGAAGCCTATTTACAGAAAATTTGAAGTACTGGGAATTTATAAGACCGATATTAAAATGATTGACGAGCAGTTCGTTCTCGGGGATATCAACCATGTAAGAAAGATTCAGGATATGAAACCTGAGGATATCGGAGGTATCGATATTTTTTTAAAAGATGTCAATGACATTGACCGCGATTTTCCAGGAATCGAAAGTTTGATCGGGTATAAAAACTATGCTGAAAAGGCTACGGAAAAATTCCCCCAGATCACAGACTGGATCAGTATTTTTGATACCAATATCGCATTGATCATTATTATTATGCTCATTGTAGTGGTAATTAATATTATTATGGTTCTTCTGATCTTAATTATTGAAAGAACAAATTCTATTGGTTTACTGAAAACACTGGGAGCCAGCAATTCTCAGATCAGAGCAACCTTCATTAACTATACCCTGATCATTATGATTCCGGGGCTGTTATACGGAAATGCGATCGGTCTTGGGTTGATTTTGCTTCAAAAGTTCTTTGGAATCATTAAACTGAATCCTGAAAACTACTACGTAAGCACCGTTCCGGTAGATCTGAATCCTATTGCCATTATTTCTATCTCTGCAGGGATTTTAATTATTTCAGGCCTTGCATTGATCATTCCGAGTTACCTGATCAGTAAAATTTCCCCGGTGAAGGCCATTAAATATAATTAATACTCATTTTCACAAAATCATAGAACCTTATACTGACAGAAGCCTTTAAGATCCCTTGAAAAGCGGTTAATCCTAAAAAGATCTGGTAGCTTTTATTACCTCATTTCAATATGATACGAGCAAATGTTGAGCATGAAAACAGTTCCTGATCATTAAAGTGTAGATGCTCCTGGATTTATGATTTCGTTTGAAATTCAGATTCTTTAACGCCCTCTTAACTCGAATAATAATTTTAAAGGCGTATCTTTGCCGTGCTATAAAAAACATTTATGAAATACGCAAACAACATCCTTGAGACGATCGGGAATACACCATTGGTAAAACTTAATAAAGTTTTAGGAGATGATTTTCCTGCCTTAGTTCTGGCCAAGGTTGAAACTTTCAATCCCGGAAATTCTGTAAAAGACAGAATGGCCGTAAAAATGATTGAAGACGCAGAAAAAGACGGAAGATTAAAACCCGGAGGAACTATTATAGAGGGGACTTCCGGAAATACGGGGATGGGATTGGCTCTTGCGGCCATCATTAAGGGATACAAATGTATTTTTGTAACCAATGCTAAACAGTCAAAAGAAAAATGTGATATCCTTCGTGCCGTAGGAGCTGAAGTAATCGTTTGTCCTACAGACGTAAAGCCTACAGATCCGCGTTCCTATTATTCTGTTTCCAAGAGATTAGCCAAGGAGACTGAAAACGGATGGTACGTAAATCAATATGATAATTTATCAAACAGAGCGGCTCATTATGAATCTACAGCGCCTGAAATCTGGGAACAGACAGAAGGAAATCTTACCCACTTTGTAGTCGGTGCCGGAACTGGAGGTACCATCACGGGCTGCGGAACTTTCTTTAAGGAGAAAAATGCTGATATCAAAATAATCGGGGTTGATACCTTTGGTTCTATTTTAAAGGAAATTCACGAAACGGGTGAGATCAATTTAGGCAATGCCTATACTTATATCACAGAAGGTATTGGTGAAGATATTCTTCCTGAAAATTACGATATGTCCGTTATTGATCATTTTGAGAAAGTAACGGATAAGGACGGAGCGGTTTATGCCAGAAAACTGGCTAAAGAAGAAGGAATTTTCTGCGGATATTCTGCAGGAAGTGCTATTGCTTCTTTAGTCCAGATGAAAGATCAGTTTACTGAAGACGATGTCATTGTTGTCCTGCTTCATGACCATGGCTCAAGATATGTCGGGAAAATCTACAATGATGAATGGATGAAAGAGATGGGTTGGTTAGATTAATATGCCTTATTATAATAAAAACTCAGAGTATATGCTCTGAGTTTTTTATTGTTCTTTATTGTTCTTTAATATTTTTCTTAAGAGTCTGCTTTAACAGTGTATAATCTCTTTCACTCATCGATTTTTTCGGAAACATATAACTGTACTTCCCTTCCAGAGCAATATATTTTTCATTACTGTCAAAGTATTGAAAATCTTTCCATTCGCTGGTTTCTTTTTCGTCATCAATATTTACCGTAAAGAAATTTTGATCGAATGTGATTTCATAAATTTTACAGTTTTCAAGCTTTGCTAAATAACTGTTTACCTGTTTTTTCCACCTTGATACTTTATTAATGCTTACTGAAAGAAAAACTGCACAAAGCAAAAACAGGAAACTTACAAAATACAGAATTCCGAATTTTTCTTTTGTAAAATCATCTTTAAAGACAAACATGATGATCAAAATCAGGCCTACAACCAATGTTGTAACCATTTTTCCTTTCGTTGAAGATGAAAACAACAGACTTCCCTGATTTCCGCTGAAATATATTTCTTCGAAATCCTGTCTTTTAGGTTGTAAAACAATTACTTTTTCTTCACTCATAATTATAATTCTGTCTGCAAAGCTAAAAGAAAATTTCAGAAATTCATCTCTAAGTCTTACAGGAATTCATTCTAAACAGTACCGATATGATGTTTTTATCAATCGCCGTTACATTAACCGTCTTCAAATTTATTATTGAGTGCCGAAAGTCTGTTCATCAATTCTTTATTCTTCTGTTTTAAATGTTCCATTTTCTGAAGCATTTCGTGAATAACTTCTAACCCCGGGAGGTTGATCTCCAGATCATAATGCCAGTTGGTAAATCTCTCAAAAGACGGTAAATCGTCGTACATCAGATAGCGGATTTCATTTTCCATCTGAATATTCAGCAGCCCGGAACTTACCAGTTCGTCAAAAAAGGTGATTTCAATATTGTATATTTTTACGAGCTCTTCCCTCGATATTCTTTCACTCATGGCTTAGGAATTTTTAAGTTGTTCAAAAAGTTCTTTCTGTTTTTCAGTCAGATTTTTTGGCAATTTCACGTTAAAAGTGACAAACAGATCACCGAACTGTCCCTCTTTTTTATATACTGGAAAGCCTTTCCCTTTCAGTCTTACCGTCGTTCCGTTCTGGGTTTCAGGTTTTACTTTAAGATTTACGCTTCCGTCCAGCGTATTCACTTTTATATCACCTCCTAAAACAGCAGTGTACAGATCAATTGTAATTCTTGCTTTCAGATCGTCCCCGCTTCTTTCAAATTCAGCATCAGCTGCGATGTTGAAAGTGATGTACAGATCTCCGTTCGGGCCACCGTTAAAGCCAGGGCTTCCGTGACCTTTTAACTTGATTTGCTGCCCGTCATAAACTCCGGCAGGAATGGTGATTCTTACCTTTTTTCCGTTAATATCAAAAGTCTGCTGATGCGTGGTAGCCGCTTCTCTTAAACTTAAATTAAGTTCTGCAGTCACATCATTACCTTTAAATTTGCCTGAAGCCCGGCCTCTGGAACTTTTTCCAAAGCCGCCGCCTGCTCCGCCAAACATATTCTGGAAAAAATCCGAGAAATCTTCTTCTCCCCCGAAACCGGAACCGGCAAATCCACCATCCGTATCTTCCGCTGTATAGGATCTGCGCTGCTGCTGAGCCTTTTCATACTCATCACCATGTTTCCAGTTTTCACCATATTTATCATATTTTGTACGGTTTTCGGGATTACTGAGAACTTCATTCGCTTCATTAAGATCTTTGAATTTCTTTTCAGCTTCTTTGTTATCGGGATTAAGATCGGGATGCCATTTTCTGGCCTGTTTCCGATATGCTTTTTTGATGTCCTCCTGTGTTGCGCTTTTATCTACACCTAAAATTTTATAGTAATCTATATAAGCCATAGAAACGATATTTACTCAAATTTAAGAATTTTATGACTGAAATTTATATAACGGAATGTTAAAAATTAAGTTATCTTTGACTAAAAAGCACCGTATGAAAGAAGTGTTGAAAAACTACTCCGGAATCTTATTTTTATTATTGGGAATCACGGTCGGGAGCATCATCGGAATCGTTGCTCCCGGTGTTGCAGATTATATAAAACCTCTGGGGGATATTTTTCTTAATTTACTTTTTGTCAGTGTCGTTCCTTTGGTTTTTTTTGCGGTATCCAACTCTATTGCATCTCTGGAACAGCAGTCGAAGTTTGGAAAAATCATGGTCACGATGGCTTTTACTTTTCTGTTTTTCATTTTAACAGCCGCTGTTTTTACTATTTTTGCAGTCTATCTTTTTCCGCTTTCAGGAATTTCAGGTAGTAAGGAGGTTGTGGAAGCAGCATCGGATAATGACAGTTGGGGCAACAGGATCGTCAGTTTTTTCACGGTAGGAGAATTTACACAGCTTTTTTCAAGACAGAATATGCTGGCCCTTTTGATTTTTGCTTTTATGACAGGGTTTTCGGCACGAAAAGCAGGTGAATCCGGGCAGGTTTTCAGAGCTTTTATCGCTTCAGGATATGAAGTCATGAAAGAGTTATTGCTGTTAGTAATGAAAATTGCGCCTGTGGGTTTAGGGGCCTATTTTGCCTATCAGGTAGCTACTTTGGGACCTCAGCTTTTCGGCTTCTATGCTAAACCTTTAGGCCTTTACTATATCGCCGGAATTATCTATTTCCTGGTATTTTTTTCACTGTATGCTTTTATGGCCAACGGGCAAAACGGGGTAAAAAGTTTCTGGAAAAATGCCATTTATCCGACCTTAACGGCATTGAGTACATGCAGCAGCTTTGCTACTATGCCTGCCAATCTACAGGCGGCAGCAAAAATAGGAATTCCGGGTCAGATCTCTAATATTGTGGTTCCGATAGGAACTACATTACATAAAAATGGTTCGTCCATGTCTTCCATTATTAAAATTTACGTTGCTTTTTTAATTATAGGACGGGATTTTTTTGATCCGATGAACTTACTGTTGGCATTAGGAATAACGGTTTTTGTGAGTATCGTTGCGGGCGGAATTCCCAATGGAGGATATATTGGAGAAATGCTGATGATTTCAGTATATCAATTACCTCAGGAAGCCATTCCGGCGGTAATGATCATCGGAACTTTGGTAGACCCTCTGGCAACGGTTTTAAACGCAGTGGGCCAGCTGGTCGCTTCGATGTTTGTGAGCCGGTTTGTGAAGGTCTGATTTTTTGTCTGAGTGTAACTATATAAATATTTTAACCTCATCACGTAAAATGGGGTTTTTCCGGAACAAAGATATCAATGATTTCTCATGCAGATCCGACTGATTGAGAGGGGTTATTCACTCCGTTTTACCGGCTCTAAATTTTCATATTCTTCCGGGGTAAAAAGTCTGTAATGTACTTTGAACGTTTTTCCTAAAGGGGTTTCCAGGGAAAATCCGCCAGGGCCAAATCCATCAGTGACATCCAATGTGAAATGGGAGTACTGCCAGTATTCAAAGAGGTCGCGGTCTATCCAGAATTCATGATGGTTAATGGTTCCGATCATCGCATCGTTCATCCTCGGGTAAAAGCCACCTTTTTCAAAACATTGGGGCTGAGTTCCTTCACAGCATCCACCGGCCTGATAAAACATCAGGTCTCCATACTTTTTTTCGAGTTGCCAGATCACTTCCAAAGCTTTTTCTGTGACTGATACTCTGGATATTTTAGTTCCCATAATTTTTAAAATATTATTTGTTTTACACGGAGTAAAGTTCAGGATTTATTCTCAGACGCTGTAAATGTTTTATTCCAGAAAACTGAGTTCTTTGTAGCATTTTAAATCATTTTTACACCTTGATCTCCCAGATCGTTTTTACCATATTAAGTTAAAAAGTCCGGCGAAATAAAATTTCGCCGGACCTCATAATTTATTCTAATTTTAGTGGGTGCTTCCGGCCATATCAAGTACAATTCTGCCATCAATCTGACCTTTTTTCATTTTATCAAAAACATCGTTGATGTCTTCCAGTTTCGCTGGAGTCACTGTAGCTTTTACCAATCCTTCATTGGCAAAATCCAATGCCTCCTGAAGATCTTTCCGGGTTCCCACAATTGATCCTCTTACCGTAATCCTTTTCAGCACCGTTTCAAAAATCGGAAGTTCAAAAGATCCCGGAGGAAGTCCGTTCAGGGCAATGGTTCCTTTTCTTCTCAGTACATCAATTCCTTGTTTAAAAGCAATAGGAGAAACTGCTGTAATCAGTGCGCCATGCATTCCGCCGACCTCTTTATGCAGATATTCACCCGGGTCTGTATTTTTTGCGTTGACAACCAAGTCTGCTCCTAACTTTTTTGCCAGTTCCAGTTTATCATCTGCGACATCAATGGCTGCGACGTGCATCCCCATGGCTTTGGTATACTGTACGGCAACATGTCCCAGTCCCCCGACTCCGGAAATGGCCACCCATTCTCCGGGTTTTGTTTCTGTTTCTTTTAAACCTTTATATACCGTTACGCCTGCACAGAGAATAGGCGCAATTTCTAAAAAGTTAACATCGGATTTCAGATGTCCGACATATCTTGAGTCGGCAATAACGTATTCTGCAAAACCTCCGTCTACACTGTATCCTCCGTTTTTCTGGGCTTCACATAATGTTTCCCAACCTGTGATACAATAGTCACAGCATCCGCAGGCAGAATACAGCCATGGGACGCCTACGGCATCACCTTCCTTCACCTGAGCTTCCGGTCCGCAGGCAACTACGATTCCTACTCCTTCATGACCGGGAATTAAAGGCATTTTCGGTTTTGCCGGCCAGTCACCGTCAACAGCATGTAGATCCGTATGGCAGACTCCACAGGCCATTACTTTTACCAATACTTCATATCTTCCCGGTACTTTCACGGGAACCTCTTCTATTTTTAAGGGTTGTCCATAGCCCTGGACAACGGCGGCTTTCATTGTTTTTGGGATCATGTATTATTCGATTTTGAGTTAGTTTTTAGTTTGTTTAAGTAAAATAGATGATTATTTTTTGTCAAAAAGCGGAAATTTCCGGCCATAATACTGAAAGACTTACATCTTGAAAAAGTCACAAAAAGTGTGAAATTCATGATGAATAGAAAATCTCATCTCAGGACGAATATTTCGCGTGAGGGATGGGAAGGGTCTCGTTTGAAAAACGAGAGTGCAAAGCACCGAAACGAAGTGGAGCCCTGGAAAGCCCGACCGTTTGCCCCGGCCGTAGCCGGGGCAAACGGGCACGCCCTATTATTTAAAATTAAAAGAAACCCAGTTTGTTTTTGTTGTATGAAATCAACATATTTTTGGTCTGACGGTAATGATCCAACATCATTTTATGATTCTCCCGACCGATTCCCGACTGCTTATAACCACCAAATGGTGCTCCTGCAGGGTATGAATGGTATTGATTGACCCATACTCTACCCGCCTGAATCCTGCGCGGAACATTATACAGCTGATGGGCATCTCTTGTCCATACTCCGGCTCCAAGACCATAGATGGTATCATTTGCAATGCTGATTCCTTCTTCTTCATCTTTGAACGTGGTAAATGCCAGCACAGGACCGAAAATTTCTTCCTGGAAAATTCTCATCCTGTTATTTCCTTTAAAGATCGTCGGCTGGATATAATAGCCATCTTCGAGGCCTTCTCCTACGGTATTGACATCCCCGCCAACCAGTACTTCTGCCCCTTCTTCCTTCCCTAATTTGATGTATGAAAGGATTTTATCTTTCTGGATCTGAGAGGCCTGAGCTCCCATCATCACGGTTTTATCCAATGGATTTCCCACCTTGATGGCTTTTACTCTTTCGATCACTTTTGCGATAAAGGCATCTGCAATATCTTCCTGAACCAGTAATCTTGAAGGACACGTACAGATTTCACCCTGATTTAAAGCGAAAAGTACTGCTCCTTCAATAGCTTTATCTAAAAATTCGTCATCTGCATCCATTACTGAACTGAAGAAAACATTCGGAGATTTTCCTCCTAATTCCAATGTTACCGGAATGATGTTTTCGGTGGCATACTGCATAACCAGGCGGCCCGTCGCTGTAGAACCCGTAAAGGCAGCTTTCGCCACTTTCGGATTGGTAACCAATGCTCTTCCGAGTTCTGCCCCGAACCCATTAACGATATTCACTACACCGTCAGGAAGCAGATCTCCGATAACCTCCATTAAAACCATAATGGAGACCGGTGTGCTTTCTGCAGGTTTTAATACGACGCAGTTTCCCGCTGCCAAAGCCGGGGCAAGTTTCCAGATGGCCATTAATAGAGGAAAATTCCAGGGAATAATCTGGGCGATTACCCCCAGGGGTTCATGGACAATTAATGAAACGGTATCTTTATCCAGTTCGTTGTGAGAGCCTTCATCTGCTCTTATGACTGAAGCAAAATACCTGAAATGATCTATGGCCAGAGGTAAATCTGCCGCCAGAGTTTCTCGTACCGCTTTTCCGTTATCGATTGTTTCAACGGTTGCTAAATATTCGAGATTTTCTTCCATCCTGTCGGCAATTTTATTTAGAATGATACTTCTTTGTGTGGAAGAGGTATCTTTCCAGGTCTGGAATGCTTTTTCTGCAGCATTTACGGCCAATTCCAGATCTTCTTTGGATGAATGGGCGGCCTGCGTAAAATTTTTACCGTCCACCGGCGAAACAACATCAAAATACTGCCCGTTTACCGGTGCTGTAAATTTTCCGTCAATATAATTGTCATATCTTTTTTTAAACTCAGTCCACTGTAAAAGAGTGTCCGATTGGGTTTGTGCTGTTGTGCTCATAGGAGTGTATTTTAATTTTTATCTATTGCCAAATTACACTTCCCTTCGATATTCATATAGCATAATCGTACAAAAAAATATCAAAATCGTGCAGATTCCGAATTTTATCATTTCATTAACAGTTGTTTCCGTTGATAATTTTCTATATTTGAGTAGAAAGGCCATACAAAATGTTTAGAAATGAATAACCGTAGGATTTTATTAAAAACACCTGAATTAAAGGGAGAACATCAGCTGACGACCTTGGTTGAAAATCAGACGAAATTCAATCTGAACAATTGTGAATTCAGTATTTATGAGACACACCAATCTGCCTTCGATGTTAAACTGCATTTTGAAACAATGGCTTTTACGGCAATGCTTCGTGGAAAAAAGCATATGAAACTGGATAACAGGACCGGTTATTTTGATTATTTTCCGGGCCAGAGCGTATTGGTTTCTCCTGGAGAGACGATGGTTATCGATTTCCCGGAAGCTGATGAAACACCATCACAATGCATCTCTCTGAGTCTGAATCCTGAATTTATAGAGAATTCTCTGAATCATCTGAATTATCATCTCCCGAAGATGGATGAAACCTCCGGATGGAATATTGAGCTCAATGAATATTTTCTCTTTAATAATAAATCATTAGCTTCAGCCACCGATAATATTATGAGAATTGCGATGGATGATAATTCGCAAAAAGATATTATGGCTGATTTTGCATTAAAGGAACTGTTAATCCGGCTGATGCAGACCCAGGCAAGAAGCATGGTAGAAAAAAATATTGCTAAAAATAAATCGCGAATAGGCTTTGTCGTGGATTATATTAAAAAGAACCTGCATCAGAAATTATCCATCGACAGTATTGCCAAGCTGGCTTATGTGAGTAAATCCAATTTCTTTAAAATGTTCAGGGATGAGCTGGGTACTTCACCCAACGAATTTATTTTACAGGAGAGAATTAATAAAGCAAAAGAACTGTTGGCATACCGGAACAGCATCAAAGAAACCGCCTATCAGACCGGCTTTTCAGATCCCAATTATTTTACCCGGGTTTTTAAGCAGTTCGTCGGGGTGACGCCGAAACATTATCAGGACAAAATTCTATTTCTAGAATAAAAAACTCTATCCGGAGATAGAGTTCTTATTAAAAAAATTGCTATGAAGTCGCTATTACATATTAGTAGTTCGGATTTTGCGGTAATCCCGAATCTTTATTGATTGAAGCCTGGGGAATAGGCCATTGCCATCTGTGATCCGAATTTGATATCGTCTGCGTTACAGCGGGAACGCCTGATCCATCGAAGTTGGCACCTTCTCCTGATCTTTGCAAACCAAGTCCTAGTCGTTTTAATGTATAGAATCTGTCGTTTTCAAAAGCCAGTTCTAATCTTCTCTGCAACATGATCTCGTTCCATAAATCCATTCCTGCTAAAGAAACCTGAACATAATCTTTATATCGCTGGGTTTTTAAAGTATTTAAAAGACTGTTTGCCAAAGATTCATTTCCTACTTTATAAGCTGCTTCTGCTACATTCAGATAAACTTCTGCCGTTCTTAGATATTTAATTTCAACCACGTTAAGAGGAGTTGCTGCAACCCCTGTATTAACCGCCCATTTTATAACTGAATTAGCCTTTAAACTTGAGTTTCCGGAGGTAAAGGTGCTTTGTCTTATATAGGAATTTTTTCTTACATCTTTATCCTTGAAAAGGTCATAGACAGATTTGGGAACAACATATTCTGCTTTTATATTTCCTCCGGTAGCAGTTGCTCCCTGCTGATATACCACTCCTGTCGTAACACTTTCAGTCGATGAATTAAGGATTTTGAATAATACTCCGTCCGTATTATTGGATGACCATATCAATGGAAAGTTTGATAATGTTCCGACACTTGGGGATGCGCTTATTAACTGCTGACCATACTTTATTGTGTTTTGATAGTCACCCTTATACAGATACACCCTTGATAACAGACCTAATATCGCAGGTTTTGTCAACCTTCCAAAGTTATTATTGGTCGCCGTAGCTTCATTAAGATCTTTAATATTATCCACTGCAAACAGCAAGTCCTCAATAATTTTATCATATACCTGTGCTACAGTCAGCTTTCTCCCGTCTGATTTTCCCAGCGGATCAAAGGTGGTTTCATAATCAATTCCCATAGAGGCATTGGCATCAGCACTTTGAGTGGGTATTTTACAATATGCTCTTACCAAATCAAAATGAACCATTGCTCTTATTGCTCTGCTTTGTGCAATAATATCATTTTTATCAGCTCCATCCGGCAGATTATTAATATACTTTAAGGGAAGATTCGCATAACTTATCGTCTGGTAACCTGCAGTAAATAAATTAGTAACAGAACCTATTGTTGCTGAGAAATTCCAGTTATAGGCTAAAAAATTCGTCTGTCGTCCCAACGGACTGATAACCAGATTATCTGATATTTCATCCGGAATTCCCATTTGGCTTGTATCTCCTGAGAAATATCCACTTGCTTTCATAGCATCATATGCTGCATCTTCTGCAGATTGAAAGGCGGCTAAATCTCCAAATGAATTATCGGTTAATACTTTTTGAGGAGAGGTCTGATCGAGCTCATCGTCACATGAATTTACAACTGTCAGAACAATCAATGCAGTAAGTAAATATTTTATATTTTTCATTTTTAATATTTTAAAATTTAAGATCAAAACCTACCGAGTAAGTTTTTTGAATTGGATATGTATATAAGTAGTATGAATTTGGCACATAATTGTAGCCTGTACTGCTTGTATTATTGCTTTCGTCTGATCCAACGGCAGCTTCAGGATCTCCCTTGAATTTTGTCCATATAAAAAGATTCTGTCCCTGCACATACACTCTTAGAGAATCAAAAAAAGCATGATCACCCAGGAACTTTTTATCAAAAGTATATCCTAAACCTAAACTTCGGAATCTTATATAATCAGTCTTCTGAAGAAAATAATCCGTTGTCTGTAAACCTGATGCGGTTGGCTTAGGCAACACATTGGTATCTCCTGGTTTTTGCCAGAATTTAGTAGCGTCTGTACTCTTATTGGTATTATACTGTGCTACATCCAGCCTGCTAAGTTCCTCATAATTTACTGTCCATCCTCCGTATTTATATGAAAACTCCGCATTTAAATCAAAATTCTTATACGTAAATGAAGTACCAAAACCTCCGTATAATTTCGGAACGGGTGATTTGCCATACAAGATCTGTGAGTCAGATGTATTATAAACATTGGTAGCATTTTCGCCATTCACCGTATAAAATGTTTCACCTGCATTAGGTGTCGTTCTGTTAGTATAATATAAAGCTTCTCCATTCTCTGCATTTATTCCGGCAGATCTAACCATTTTATATAAAAAGGGTGCTTCATCTACTCTTAGAACGCTGTCTCCTAATGGACCGGTACCTCTTTCCGTTTCTCCACTTTTTAATGACAGTAGTTTATTCTTGATATTTGTTAAATTTCCATGGACATTCCACGTCCAATCAGAATTTTTGATAACATCATATGACAATTCTGCTTCTAGTCCTTTGTTCTGAAGATTTCCAACATTACTATAATATGCATAACCTCCTTTGGTATCTATACCCGAGACCAGCTGAAGAAAATCTGACCTTTTGGTTGTAAAGTATTCAAAGGATCCTCTTAACCTGTTGGCATATACGAAGTCAACACCATAATTCTGCATTTTCGCTACTTCCCATTTCAAATCCGGATTACCGACCAACCGTATAAAGGTTGTAGGAGTAGAGTCGTAAAGCCCAAATGAAGCGTAATCATAATTTACGTAATCAGGAAGTGTGGCATCATTTCCAACCGTTCCGTAAGAAGCTCTAAGTTTCAAAGTTGTAAATTTTGAATCTTTTAAAAAACGTTCTTTGGCCATATTCCATCCTCCACTTACACTCCAGAAATTACCGAATTTGTTATTTTCCCCAAATTTGGAACTGCCATCTCTTCTTAACGATGCACTTAAAAAATATTTTTTCGCATAATTATAATCAAATAATCCTGCCAATGAATTTAGAGTATATACCTCTTTTGTTCCTGTAGTAGTTAACACGCTAGCGTAGTTAGATAATTGGAAAGGATTTAACAGAGGGTTATTAATCCCCTGCTTGGTAGCTACCATTGTATTGGTAAGTCCTTTGTAAAACTCCTGAAATACTGTTGCGCTTACAGTATGCTCACCAAAAGACCTATCAAAATCTAACCTGTTATTAATGGTATAATTAAATATGTCATTGTTTGTTAATGAAAACCATCCATTATTTCCTAAGGCCGTATCTAAATAGGAGCCTTTATACACAGCAATAGGTTTTTTTAACTGTGCATAGGTACCTAATAATGTTGTTCTGAATTTGAGATAATTGGTAAACTTGTATTCTCCAAAAATATTCCCGTTAATTCTGAGATTCTTATTATAATTTACATTATTCTGCAAAGCCTCCAGTACCGGAAAAGCAGCGCTTGTCAGGTTATAGTTACCATCAGAATCAAATACCGTTTCATACGGATTTGCTAGATACATAAATTTAATAGGATTCTGAGAATTATTTCTATCTCTCTGATTTTGCGTAATCTGGTATTGTACAGATGCATTTAATCCCATTTTCAGCTTTTCAGAAAGCTGGCTTTCAAAATTAAATCTTGCGGAGTACCGTTTTAAACCATCCAGGTATCTTATAATACCGGAATTATGATCATATCCTAATGAGTAATAAAACAAATTCTTCTTATCACCTCCATTGGCACTGAATAAATAGGATTCTTCTGAAGAGTTTTTCAACACATCCTTCTGCCAATCGTGATTCAGTGCCAACAGTTGTGCTATTTCAGCTGGTGTTCTTTGACTAATCCCCACTACATTAGCTACTGAATTTTCCCAGTTTAATTTCTGATTGGCATCCATCATCTGAAAATTCAATTCTTTATCAGAAACTTTTTTGGAGAAACCAAATCTTGTCTGAAACATATACGAAGTTTTCCCCCTTATCCCTCTTTTGGTCGTAACAACCAATACTCCGGAACCCGCTCTGGATCCGTATTGCGCTGTTGATGCTGCATCTTTCAAGATCGTCACAGATTCTACATCATTAGGATTTAAAGCATTATATTGAGAGATGGAAGAATATTGTCCGTCGATAACTACCAGAGGATCTGAGTTTCCCAAACCTGAGATACCACGGATTTGTATCGAACCGCCGTTCCCCGGCTGCCCGCTATTCGCTTGGACATAAACTCCGGGAGCCTTTCCCTGAAGCATATTGGTCATAGACAATGTAGATTGCTGATCAGAAAACTCCTTAGACGAAATAACAGATTGTGCCTGTATAATTTCATTCGCCTTTTTGGACTTATAACCCGTTACCACTACCTCCTCAATGTCATTTTCCCTTAGTGAGTCATTAGCTTTTTTTTGTCCCATGACAATCTGCCCAGTAAAAAATAAAGCAGCCGTCGTTATCATGCATAGTTTCATATTCATTTTTTTCAATTTTAGTAATTAACCGGGACAAATATGTTAATAACCGTTAATAAATCAAACAAATACTTACCTGAAAAACAACATGTTAACCGTAATATATCCATCAAATTCTTACTATTTTATGATACTAAAAACATGATTGTATAATTTAAATTAAAAAATTTCTAACAAAAATATCCAGGGATATAATTTTTTTCTAACGAAAAAAAAATGTAGTCATCTTATAATCTTTTTATACGACTTAAAACAATTTGTTAAAATGGCAAATTGTATGTAATACATTAACCAAAAAATAACTCACACTGATATGAATACCATATAAATACTGCGATTTGACGACTGAATTAATAAAAAAAACACCTCAATATTGAGATGTTTTAATGTGTACACAAAATTTAGTCTATTTTTGGTATCCGTAATACCTTGCTCCCTTTAATACAGGATCATCCGTTTCTACAGATTTCAGCCCAAAACCTTTATAGTTTTTGTTGACAGAAATTTCCAGTTGCTTCCGGTGAAGTTTTTCATAGGTATCGAAATCAATTTCTGTTCTGTTTTTCAACTCTTCAAATAGATTCCATTTCTCAACTACACTTTTCCAGTTTTGTGACATCTTTCCTGCAAAAACTTTGGACTTAGAACCACTTCCGTAGCCTAAAAATCCTATTTCCTGCCCTGACAGTTCTTCATTCTCATTAAACGAAGTCTGTAATGCAGAAAGTAAAGCCATAAAGATAGAAGCCGTATACATATTTCCGATTTCAGACGATGCTCTTTGAGACTTTTCAATTTTATCATTAATAAACCGGATATAATTTTCAGACTTAGCCACTGCTTTCTGCTCTTCGGGCGTTTCAAAGGAAATTCCGTTTTCCAAGCTGTAAATTTCAGTAAAAACTCTTTTTCCGTGAAATGCATAGGGAAGATGAAAAATAAGGTATTTCCAATCCCGGTAGGGTTTATCTTTTCCGGCCGTGTCTTTATAATGCTGGTAAGCCTCCCGGATTCTGTCCTGATAACACTGATTAGAATACTGTCCGTCAAAAACAGGCTCATCGGTAAAGATCTCAATTTTTTCAGGGAAATTTTCAGGAGCATTCGTCAATTCCTCCTTTTTGAAATGCCGTCTTGGCTTGAAAAAATCAAAAACACTTTCTGAAGCCACTCCCCAGTTGTTTTCAATTTCGATTAAATTGGGTTCTGAAGAAACTAGAACAGCAACAGCCCCGCCTCCCTGAGTATATTCTCCTGAAGAAGCCAATTCATATTTTGCATAATCACTTGCGATCACTACCGCTTTTTTATCCGGATTTACTCTTACAAAATCCAGGGAATTGTGAAGTGCATCCACTGCTCCGATACAGGCAAAAGTGAGGTCTACTACATCACAGTTCCTGAAACATCGCGGTCCAAACTCATCCTCCAAAACTTTTTCGACCATCTGCATTGCATAAGAGGCGGTTGGTTTCGCAGCATCCAGGGCACTTTCCGTTCCCAGATAAATTCTTGAAATTTCTTTTGGGTGGATATTATAGTCTTTAATGAGCTTTAATAAAGCCTCTGCCGCAAAAGTGGCTGCATCCTCATGAACATCCGGTAATCCCATCTTATGCAGGCCCAATCCTTTTTCCAGTTTTGCAGTTTCGATTCCTCTTTTCTCTGCTAGATGCTTTATTTCAAGGTATAATGAGGGTACATAATAGCTTGCCGCTTCGATTCCAAAAGTCATATTATTCTAAATTTTTATACGAATTTAAAAAATGTAAACGTTTAATCACATATGATTTTTGTTATATTTTTACAAAAGCACCATTAATATTATATTTATTATAAATACTACACTATTCCTGATCAGACCGCAAAAAAAGCACCTCCTTTCAGAGGTGCTTTGGCTCATCGGACAGTCAATTATTTTTTAAAATCTTCGATCGTTTTATTAATCGCGTCAATCTGCTTGTTGATGCTTGCTGCGTTCTGTGGATTTTGTTTTAGTAAATCCATTTTTTTGGTAAGTCCATCTTTTAACATCTGAACAATCATCATTTTGACCTGCGGATTATCTCCCATCTGGTCTTTGGTACGGCTCAGCATTTTAGTGATGCTTTCGGTGGCTTCTATGTTATCGGAATTCATGATCCAATGGTAACCGGCTTCCCCCGCTTTTCCCAATTCAGGATTCTGAGGAATGATAAAAGGATAGAAAGCAGCAATCTGGGCAATATTGGACATCTGAGAAGTTACTTTATTTTTAACCACTACAGGCAGTAATATTTCCACCAGGTCATCAGATGCTCCTTCGAGATCGATTTTATCTGCCAAAGCATTGATCCGTGAGGGATCAATCGATATAATTCCTGCCAGTGAATTCGCTTTTACAGCATTGGAAACAGCACTCATTCCTTTTTCGAAAACCGGTGCATATTTTTTATTTTTCGTTTTAGCCAAGGCTTTAAGAGCAGCAGCCTGCACCAATGTTTTAGGATCGTTGGAGGCTAATTTTTCCACATCAGCTCCCAGTGCTTTAAACTGATCCGGAACGGAAAGATCCATAAGTTCCAATGCTTTTATCCTCACCCTGAAATAAGGATCTTTCAGTGCTGCGGATAATAATTTTATAGCTGCAGGGCTTTTGCCCATCTGATCCTTAATTCCGTTCAAGGCATTATATCGGTTTTTCAGTTCTTTGGAACCCGTAAACTGCATTAAATATTGCTCCGTAGTCTTCGTTTCTGTAATATCTGCCAGCAAAACACCATCTGCATTAATGTTGATCAAATCTGCATTTTTAGAAACCTCAAAATTAAATGTATTTTTCGATTCGGCATTTACCCAGACGTTGAATCTTTTGGGCTTTCCATTGTCATAAACGTCAATCGCCAAAGGGAATTCGAATGGCTGATCCTGATTCTGGCTTATTGTTACCGCAACTTGCTTTTTTACGGGTTCAAAAGTAGAAGAATAGGTAATTTTAGGATTTCCGCTTCCGAAATACCACTGGTTAAAGAACCAGTTCAGATCTTTCCCGGATACTTTTTCAAAAGACAGTCTTAGCTGGTGCGCTTCAGCATTCTGATATTCATGAGTCTTTAAATAATCATTCATCCCGGCGAAAAAGGCATCATCACCAAGATAGTTTCTTAACATATGCAGAATTCCGCCCCCTTTCTGATAAGTCACCAGATCGAAAACATCTTCACGGGAATCATATCCGAATCTTACCAGATTTTTTCTGAAGTCACCCGGATTATGAAGATATCGGTTAACGTCCTCCATCTGATGATAATCTGCCTGGTCTTTTCCGTATTTGTATTCGTTCCAGAGATACTCGGAATAGTTGGCGAAAGATTCATTTACCGTAAGATTACTCCAGCTTTCTGCAGTAACAAGGTCTCCGAACCAGTGATGAAATAACTCATGGGCAATGGTATCTTCCCACTTATTTTCGTCGATCAGCTGTCCCGGTTTTTGTAAAATATCGCTGCCGTGCAAAGTCGCTGTCGTGTTTTCCATGGCTCCGCTTACATAGTCTCTGCCGGAAATCTGCGCATATTTTGCCCACGGATAATCATAACCCATTTTTTCAGAGAAAAACTCGATCATTTCAGGGGTATTTCCGTAAATCTGCTTTGCGTAAGGTTCATATTCTTTTTCGATATAATAATCTACCGGAATATTTTTCCACTTATCTTTTACAATGGCATATTCTCCGACGCCCATAAAGAAGAGATAGGTAGCGTGTCTTTTATCCATTACCCAATGATCGGTTCTCAATCCGTTGGCTTCCTTTTGGGAGCCTTTCATGATCCCGTTTGAAAGGGTCACAAATCGATCAGGAACAGTCATATAAATTTCCTGGGTGGATTTTTGATTCGGCTTATCAATGGTTGGAAACCATGCAGAAGAAGATTCTGTTTCTCCCTGGGTCCAGATCTGGGTCGGCTTTCCGGTTTCCTTCCCCTGGGCATTGATAAAATAAAGCCCTTTTGCATCATTGATGGCCATACTTCCCTCCTGTTTCACTTCATTTGGCCGGGAGGTATATTTGATGTAGACGGTGTAATCCTGATTTTTCTGATAGATCTTATCCAAAGTGATCTTCAATACGTCATTTTTATAATCGTATTTCAGCGGAGACTTTTTACCGTTGTTATCGAGAGCAACTTCATGAATCAGCATTCCTTTTGCATCGAGTGTAAGCTCATTCGTAGGATAAAAGTAAGGAGATGCCGTTAACCACTCTTCCCCATTCATCTGTTCCTTTTGGTAATCAAAATTCACCTTCAGCTTTGTGTGTTTCAGCTCCGTGACTTTGGTATGAGTCGCCCGGTACACCTTTTCCCTTCCGGAAGTTTCTGTCTGGGCAGACAGATGGGTACCGAGAAAAATCCCGCTCAGTAAAGCAATCGATAAAATGGCCTTTTTCATTTTTATATATTAAAAAATTTTAGAATTATTTTTTTGTTAAGATATCAAAAATATCATTAACTAAGGTTTCGTAATCTCCTTTCTTGAATTGCTCTTTTGTTTTTACAAATGCTTTTTTCAACTCGCTTTCCGGGTTCTCATCATCGATGATTTCTACAGAAGCGACCCCTTTCATCTGAAGGACTGCATTTTTCAATGCTTCAATATCCGTAGGGTCTTCGGTATTTATTTTTAAATATTTCATAATATTATTCTTTAGTAAAAGTATTTTCTTTTCTCCCCCTGGGTGGTCACAAACTGATTTTTGGAATTGGAAAATTCTAGCTCTATCCCTGCAGTTTCGAATGTGAACTTTTATTCAAATTTATTTAAAGCGAAAATGCATCCTGTGCGGTAGCCTTAGTCATCCATTTATTATTGTTGATAAAGATATTAGTTTCTAAGGTAAAATCCTCAAAATCAAAACTGAAAATATCTTTAATGTCAGGATTCAGTTTCATTGTGGGAAGCGGTCTCATTCTCCGGGACAATGGTTTATTTACCTGTTTAAATGATTATGGTAATGAGATATTGCAAAAAAAGTAAAGCTTGAGGCTTCACTTTTATTATTTTATAAGATGTTTTAATTTATCCGGATCTTGTTTACAGTGCCAAAATAATGTAATAAGTATTCTTCTGTTTTGATCTCATAGATCAACTTAATCTGTTTCTATCCGATAATTGTATATTTAAATTTGGAAATTTTTCTAAAGACGGATGTTTTACAATATCGTTAACTATTGTCTGCCTGAATTGTGCAATATCATTTTTTAAAACAGCAATTTCTTTTGCAGTCTATTTAGCTTCAAGAAAATATATAATTTCTTTCAACGATATTTTCGCTGTTTCTGAATTGTTATTTTCATTTTTTATCAAATATTTCATTTAATAAATCTGTCAGTTCCTCAGTCTTTCCGTTTTTAAATTCATTTTCGCTTTGCTCCATTACTTTTGAGAAATATTCGGAGTTTTCAATTTCATCCCATGAATAGGTTTTATCATTTTCGGAAATTTCAATACTGTTAATCCCTTTAATCTGTGACAAAAGTTTCTTAATGAACGGAATATCTGCGTATTCATCTAAACTGATTTTAATTTCCATACTAACTGAATTTACCTCAAAGTTAATAAATTATTACTGAAATTAAATGGCAACAGGCGCTTTAATTCCCGGATGCGGATCATAATTTTCTAAGGTAAAATCCTCAAAATTAAAACTGAAAATATCTCAAATATCAGGATTAAGCTTCATCGCGGAAAGCGGTCTCATTCCCCGGGACAAGAGTTTATTTACCTGTTTAAATGATTATTGTGATAATGAGATATTACAAAAAAGTAAAGCTTGAGGCTTCACTTTTATTTATTAAACAGTTTTTGAATATTTTCCGGATTTCCTTTAGAAGGCAGAAATAATAAGATTTCTACAGAATGATCTTTCAGATCAAAATATACTTTAACCTGTTTCTTTCCTAATAGTGCAAATCGTAACTGAGGATCTGCTTCAATAATAGGATACGAAATCATGTTATCCTTAAAAGACTGAATTAATTTATCTAAATCTCTGTTTAGTATGGTAAGTTCTTTTTGTGTCCAGTGCTCATTCAGAAAATCAGTTATTTTTCTAAGACTCTCAATTGCGTCATCTGAAAATATTATTTTCATCACTTTTTAAAAATAGAATGTATCAAATCCTGAGAATATTCCTGATATTCACCATTTTTAATTTGATTGCGGCTTTTAGTGATCATATCTTTAAACGCATCAGAATTCTCTGCTTTTCTCCACAGATCTGCTTTATCATTTTCGGAAATTTCAATACTGTTAATCCCTTTAATCTGTGACAAAAGTTTCTTAATGAACGGAACATCTGCGTATTCGTCTAAACTGATTTTAATTTCCATACTAACTGAATTTACCTCAAAGTTAATAAATTATTACTGAAATTAAATGGCAACAGGCGCTTTAATTCCCGGATGCGGATCATAATTTTCTAAGGTAAAATCCTCAAAATCAAAACTGAAAATATCTTTAATGTCAGGATTCAGTTTCATTGTGGGAAGTGGTCTCGTTTCGCGGGACAATTGCTTATTCACCTGCTCAAAATGATTATTGTAAATATGAACATCCCCGAAACTGTGCACATAATCTCCAACTTCAAGATCACAAACCTGCGCCACCATCATTAATAACAGTGCATAACTCGCAATATTGAATGGGACTCCCAGGAAAACATCTGCACTTCTCTGATACAGCTGAAGCGACAGTTTCCCGTCTGCTACATAAAACTGAAATAAAGCATGGCAGGGTGCTAACGCCATATTAGGGATTTCAGCTACATTCCAGGCTGAAACAATAAGCCTCCTGGAATCCGGATTTTTCTTAATCTGATCGATCACCTCGGTAATCTGATCCACTACTTTTCCGTCTTCTCCGTTCCAGCTTCTCCACTGTGCTCCGTAAACAGGACCTAAATCTCCGTTTTCATCAGCCCATTCGTCCCAGATTGAAACGCCGTTGTCCTTTAAGTATTTAATATTCGTATCCCCTTTCAAAAACCACAGCAATTCATAAATAATAGATTTCAGATGCACCTTTTTTGTGGTGACCAAAGGAAAACCTTCCGACAGATCATACCTCAGCTGATATCCGAAAACACTTCTGGTTCCCGTTCCTGTTCTGTCTGTTTTATCGGTTCCGTGATCTTTAATATGTCGTAAAAGGTCTAAATAATTCTGCATTTTCCTGAAATTTTATCGTTAAAATCTACGCTGATTTTTTGCAAAATAAAGGATTTTTAAATTAATAAAGATCTTTTAAAATTGGAAAATAGAAATCTGTAACGATAGAAAAAACCAATACTTCTATGAAATCGGGCTGTTGGTCTATTACTTTTGATTTTTGCCTGTCCAGAATAGAATTTTGTCATCGTAAATTATAAGCTGCAAATATCCCTTATCTGTAGGAATATTCATTTTCGGTTTAAGGGAGACTGTAGCTGGTGACCATTTGTAACACATGTATGGTATCAGCTGATTTTTCGGCACAGTTTTATCATCAAGGATATATAAAAGAAGCTTTAGTATTAAATATAAAAGAAATGGTAGAAAAAATTCTAAATTCACTCCTTCAGAAGTTTCATCAGTCAGGATTTTTTGAAGGTTTAAAGAAATATAAAATTTAACTGAGACAGTAGAATGGTCGATCTAAAAAATAAAAATGTCGAAATCAGCCTGCATTTTTTGATCTGGCTGGCTTTATTCTTTCTTCCGGCCGCATTTTCTGTAGGTTCGGATACAGACTGGAAAGACCTCTTCCGTCACTTTTGGCTCCAGTTGATTTTCCTGGCGGTTGTTTTTTATGCGAACTACACGTATCTGGTAAAACATCTTTTTGAGGATAAAAAAATCGGATTCTTTCTGGTTAATTTAGCTTTGATTTTGGTTTTAATATTTCTGAAAAATCAAATTTCCGACTGGCTTGAGCCCAATCGGCGCAGACATCTGTTGAAGCGTCCCCCTGCGGCATTATTCTATTTTATGGATACCCTGATCTATATGATTCCGGTTGCCTTTTCCATTGCTATTAATGCCGGAAAAAAAATACAGAAGGCGGAGGAAATGAAAATAGAAGCCGATAACATTAAGTTACAGTCCGAACTTCAACACCTGAAGTATCAGCTGCAGCCTCATTTTTTCTTCAATTCGCTGAATAATATTTATTCATTAATTGATTTTGCTCCGGATAAGGCAAAGCAGAGCATTCACAGTCTGAGCAAACTGATGCGGCATCTGTTATATAAAACTGATGTTCCTGCCATAAGCCTCCTGGAAGAAGTGGAGTTTTTAAATAAATATATAGAACTGATGTCATTAAGACTGACGGATCATACCAAAGTTTACACCAATTTTCCAAAGTCCGTTCCTGACATGAAAATTGCACCTCTTCTTTTTATTTCAATTGTTGAAAATGCTTTTAAACACGGAATTTCTGCAACGCAACATTCTGATATTCATTTTAAAATGGAGATTTCAGAAAATGACATTTATTTTACAGCATCCAATTCCAATTTTCCGAAAACAGATGCTGATAAGAGTGGTTCAGGAATTGGAGTGGAGAATCTGAAAAAAAGACTTCATCTGCTTTATCCGGGAAAACATGAATTTCATTCCTGCCTGAACAATGACCTGTATATTGCGGAAATTAAAATTACAACAGACTCATGAGAAAACTGACCTGCCTGATTGCTGATGATGAACCAATGGCACTGAACTTAATCGAAAGCTACGTTCTTAAAACTCCTTTTTTAGATTTAAGATCCAAATGCAGCAGTGCGATTGAAGCCATGCAGAAACTTGAAGATGAAAATACCATTGATCTTTTTTTTCTTGATATTCAGATGCCTGATCTCACCGGCCTGGAATTTTCGAAACTGCTGCCTTCCAAAAGTAAGGTGATTTTTACAACGGCATTTGACCGGTATGCCATTGACGGGTATAAAGTAAATGCCCTGGACTATCTGTTGAAACCTTTTGATTACACTGAGTTTCTGAGTGCAGCCACGAAAGCAAGAAACTATTTTGAAAATCTTCAGTCGGTTCCGGAAAAAAAGCAGGAATTTTTCTTTGTAAAGTCTGAGTACAAACAGATCAAGATTAATTTTTCAGAGATTCTTTTCATTGAAGGCCTTAAAGATTATGTAAAAATATTTCTGAAAGGACAACCGAAGCCGATATTGACTTTAATGAGCCTAAAGAAGCTGGAGGAAGAGCTTCCCGCGGAAAACTTTATGAGAATTCACCGTTCATACATTATCGCCCTCGATAAAATTGAAGCGATTGAAAGAAATCAGATTGTCATCGGTAGCCAGCAGATCGCCATTGCACCCAATTATAAAGATGCTCTGATGGTGTATATTACCGGGAAGAGCTTTTAAAATAAAGACCGGCTGATCCCTAGTGTCATTATTCAAAGATAGGATTTACCTTTATTATTCCGCCCCTGATTACCATAAAAAAAACGAGCTCTTAAAAAGCCCGTTTCTTATGTATGAATCAAAATTTTATAATCAGACTGCAGTATAACCCCCGTCAACAAGATAATATCCGCCTGTCATGAATGACGATTTATCAGAACTTAAAAATAAAACCAGTTCTGCCACTTCTTCCGATCTTCCCAATCTACCCATCGGATGTTTTGCGATCAGTGCTTCTTTCATATCTCCGCTTGCACTTTCCAGTAATGGTGTTTCGATATATCCCGGGCCCACGGCATTGCAGCGGATATTTTTCTGTCCGTATTCTGCTCCGATATTTTTTGTGAGTCCTACGACGGCATGTTTTGCAGAAGTATATGCCGATGAAAGTGGTGCCGCAACCGCCCCGTGAATTGAAGCGATATTGACGATAACGCCTCCTCCATTCTTATTCATCTGCTCCAACTCGTATTTACATCCGTAGAAAACACCGTCTAAGTTAACGCTTAATACTTTTCTCCAGCTGTCCAGGCTATAATCTCCTGTCAGCGCCTGTTCGCCTCCGATCCCGGCATTGTTACAGGCAATATCCAGCCTTCCGTAAATTTCTACGGTTGACTTTACCAACGCCTCCACCTGTTCTGCATTCGAAGTATCTGCCTTTACAAATGCAGCTTCGCCTCCTTCCGATTTAATTTTTTCGACGGCACTTTTACCATGCTCCTCATTAATGTCTGATACAATAACTTTTGCACCTTCTTTTGCATAGGCCTGGGCAATGGCTAATCCTATCCCTGATCCGGCACCGGTTACCAAAGCTACTTTATTATTTAAAATTCCCATATTGATAAAATTTTAATATGATTTTTATTAAATTAACTGTATACAATTTACGGATTAAAATCTTTATTAGTTTCAGAGTAAGCAATAAAGTTTTCTTAAATTTCAGTACTTTGAAAGTTAAAAATACAGGGATACCGCTGTGATCTCACCATATCTCCTGAATGGTCTGAGTAGTATTATTGACAGAAAAAGTATGCCCTGCATTCAGACCCAGCATCGCTTTTGCCAAAGGCGCTTCTACCGAAACTGTCATTATTTTCTGATTTTCAAGAATAAGTTCTCCGATGGGCGCTGCAATATAAAACAGACCTCTGTCTGTCTTCACCAAGGCTCCGTTCTGTACCTTTAATGAAAGATCCGACGTTATTTTCTGAATAAGATTCTGCTGATTTAAAACTTCATTCAGCTGTCTCTGAAGGTTGTTGATTTCCTGCTGTAGCATCTCCCGTCCGGTCTCATATTTATCTCCCATTGAACTTTTGGTATCATTGCTTGAGGCTCTGGTTTCTGCAATGAGCTTTTCTAAATTCTGAATTTTTTCGGAAATTTTATGCTTTACCGTATCCAGAATCTTTTCCTTATCCATATTAAAAAAATTTTGTTACTATCAATTTTTCCAAATGTATCAAATTATTTTAATTTCCGACAGCCGTATTCTTTTTTGCATCATTTATTTTTATGTATAATTGACTTTTAAGCGCTACATCTTACAAATTAAAAAGAGGCAGTCTGATGCAGATGCCTCTTTCATTGTATCGAAATCCTAAAATTATTTATGATAATAACCGTTATTTTTCAAAGACCACAAAATCTGAAACTTTGAAATAAAAATCTTTACTTTCATTAAAGTCTCTTTTGGTTCTGTCAAATACATTTCTGAAACTTCCTGATAAATGTTCATCGTTGATTTTGAAGTCTACGGGTTCTTTCGACATATTTAAAACGACTAAAACCTCATCTTTCCCATTTTTTCTAAGATAGGCAAGAATTTTATCAGCAGCGGTGGTATTTAACAGATACGTCGTCACAGCAGGATCACCTCCTCTCAGCGCCGGATTTGAAGCTTTTAAATTTAATAATGTTTTATAGAAATCGGCCATCTGGTACGTATTGGTCCATTGGATCGCATCTTTCTCGAAGAATTCCAGTCTTTTCATGTTGGGCAGCTCCTGACCGGAATATAATAGGGGAACTCCGTTCCAGGTAGCGGAAAACACCGCCATGGGTTTGGTAATCACTGCATACTTTTCATACTCCGTACCGTTCCAGGAATTTTCGTCATGATTGGTTGTAAACCATGCTCTCATCGAACCATCTCCGATGGCTGAATACTGTCTTAAAAGATCTGTCAGACCCTGAAGCGGTTCATTCTTTTTATAGTAGTCTGCCGATTTATGCATCCACTTCCAGGAATAGCTAGCATCGAAAACTTTTCCGTATTCCGGGCTTTCCAGCTCATCAAATTCGCCCAGCCAGAACAGAGGTTTTATTTTTTCTACTTCGGGACGGGCCTGCTGCCAGAAATCCACCTCCACCCAGGAAGCCAGATCACATCTGAATCCGTCTATATTGGTTTCCTGAACCCAATATTTCATGGCATCGATCATGGCGAGGCGCATCTCCTGGTTTTTATAATCCAGCTCTATAATGTCATCCATTCCGGAAGCACAGTGAAAACTCCCATCTTCATCTTTTAAATAAAATTCGGGATGCGTCTTCGTCCATACGTGGTCCCAGCCCGTATGATTGGCCACCCAGTCGATAATGACCTTAAATCCTAACCGATGAGCTTCATTTACCATATGTTTAAAATCATCCAGCGTTCCGAATTCCGGATTGATCGACGTATAGTCTGAAGCTGCGTAAGGACTTCCCAGGCTTCCCTTTTTATTTTCCTGTGCGATCGGAGTAACCGGCATAAACCAAAGTGTCCGGACTCCCATTGATTTCAGTCTCGGCATTTCTTTTTCAAATGCTCTGAAGGTTCCTTCTTTTGTATATTGTCTTACGTTTACTTCATAAATATTGGTGGTGTGCTTCCAGTCTTTAGGTAATTCCGTCATCTTTTTGGTATTTTGAGTGGTACAGGAAGCAAGTCCCAGACCGATTACAGCTGATAAAATTAATCTCTTCATTAATTCTCTTTTAACAAAAATAAGTATTGTGTTTATAAAAGCATCTCTTTTTTGGCGAAAAAAATGAAAAATTATCTCTTAGCCGGATCAATAAAAAAGCCCTGAATCTGCATTCGGGGCCTGTATATTTAAAATATCTTCTAACTATCTGTCGTCATCATTATCATCTTCATCATCGAAAACATCATCATTGTAGTCATCGTCTTCGTCGTCATCGAAACTGTCATCGTCCTCATCTGAGAAATTGGTATTTCCTCCCAAATCATCATCGAAACTAAAATCATCATCCATTAAAGGCATTGCCGATTTTTTCTTAGATCCTCCAGCATTTCCGCTTTTGCTGGGCGCTTTAAGAGGTACGTTTCCGAACCGGTATACCGTAATCGGATAATTTACCCCCTTCGTTTCTTCAATAACCTCCACAAGCTCGCAGAAAAATTCCCAAAGATCAAGAAGTCCATATTGAAACTGTGCTTTATCGCCGGCATTTTCAAATGCCTCGTCAATATATACATCCGACATAATCTCGCCATCTCCATCATCACTCATGTCTTCCAACGGAACCCCTTTTACAATTGTTCCATCTTCTTCCAATAAATTAAAAGTGGAAAGTTCCTCTCCCTGAAGACTGAACGCACTTTTAATTCCTAAGTGTAAGTTCCATAGCGTTTGTTTTCCTTTTACCTCGATATCGCGGAAAATATCTTCTTTTGCATCTAATATTACGCGGATTTTATAAACCATATCAGTTTTAAATTACTTTTTGCCTTAATTATTATGATAAATCTGTATTGCAAATATAAAATAAATGAAAGGTGACAAAAAAATATTTCTGGATTTTTTAAAATATTTTTTTTTCTTACATTTTGCGAAAATTATTTACTTTTTTCAAGCATAAAACTGAATTTTGTTCCTTCAAGGTAGACACTCTCTACGGTAATGTTTTCATTATGAGCTTCAAGAATATGTTTCACAATAGCCAATCCCAGTCCGGAACCCCCTTCACGTCTGCTGCGGCTGGTTTCCACCCGGTAAAATCTTTCGAAAATTCTTGGCAGACTTTCCGGCTTGATACCCATTCCGTTATCGATCACTTCAATAAGGACCTTATTTTTGAGAATGCTGGTTTTCACAACGACTCTTGCTTCCTGCCTGTTGGCATAATGAATGGCATTGGAAATCAGATTGATGAAAACCTGCGATACTTTCTGTTTGTCTGCATCCACAAAGATCTGAGGATGTAGGGTCTGGATCTGTAATGTGGTATTGTGTTTTTCTGCTTCAAGATCAAGAAGGTCAAAAATTTCTTTGATCAGGAGATTGACATCAAATTTTGATATGGTAAGATTAATTTCTCCGGCTTCAAGCCTGTTGATCATATCCAGATCCGTAACAATGGCAATCAGGCGCTCTACGGATTTATCAATTCTCTCTAAATATTTATCCCGGATCGTAAGGTTGTCTACTCCACCGTCTCTGAGCGTCTCTACATATCCCTGAATCGAAAACAGCGGGGTCTTAAGCTCATGAGAAACATTTCCGATGTACTCCTTACGGTAGCTTTCCATCTCTTTCATCATATCAATTTCCGTGACTTTCTGCTGGTTGAGGTCGGAAAATCTTTCCCCTAATTCTTTGATGGTAATATTTTCGTCATTATCATGAACAATTTCCTGCGGCAGAAGCTGTGAAAGGCCCCGCACCTGCTTTTTACCATAATAATTGAAAAGCAGCTCCAGGACTACATAATTAATGATAAAGATAAGAACAAGGCATATAAATAAGCCAATTTTAAAGAATGGAGTGCTGTAATAGATATCTTTCAGCGAATCAAAGATGATCACTAAAAGAAACATCACCAACGTCAAAAGACAGGAGGCGACGAGGGTAAGTCTGTAAAATTTCAATTTTACAAAGTTTTTAATGGTTGATATAAAGGTAAAAAATTGAAATTGAGTATTAAACAATAAGTTTATACCCAATTCCCTTTAAGGTCTGAATGGTATTGATACCAAGCTTTTCTCTTAATCTCCTGATATGCACATCGATCGTTCTTTCGCCCACGATCACATCATTGCCCCAGACTTTTTCCAGAATTTCTTCTCTCTTGAAAACTTTTTCGGTGTTTGAAGCCAAAAGATACAGCAGATCGAATTCTTTCTTCGGAAGCAGAAACTGCTGTCCGCTTTTAGAAACCCTGAAGTTATCTTTATCAATGACCAAATCACCGATTTCAATTAATTTAGCATTATCCGAAACCTGGGAAGTTAGCTGCAAGAGTGCATTCACTTTGGAAATAAGGATTTTCGGTTTGATCAGCTTTACAATATAGTCATTGGCGCCTGCCTGAAAACCGGCTAACTGAGAAAACTCTTCACTTCTTGCCGAAAGGAACACGATTAATGATTTTTGCAATTCTTTGATCTTTCGGAGTTCCTGGCAGGTTTCGATCCCGTCTTTTTCGGGCATCATGACATCTAAAAGGATCAGATCGGGAATGATTTCTTTGGCTTTTTCGATACCTTCGTTACCGTTTGTGGCTGTATGGATATCGTAGCCTTCTTTTTCTAAGTTGTAAGACAGAATCTCTAAAATATCCAGTTCATCGTCTATTAAGAGGATTTTCTTTTGGTTCATTTTCAATTTTTACGATTCAAAGTTAATAATATTTTAATCACAGTCGGACAAAACGGGTATCGTTCACATAAAGTTAACAATAAATTCCTTTTGTTAATGTTTAGTTAAGAAAAATTTAAATTTTACTAAACCATTTACAACTGTATTCTTTTATTCCTTTGCACCGAAAGAATCTAGTAAATAAAGGAAGTAAAATAATGAAAATTTATAAACTTAGCGTTGCAGTCTTATTTTTGTCCGGATCCGTAGCCTATGCTCAGCAAACAGAGCAGGATACCATTACGAAGGAGAAAAGAATTGAAGGCGTAGTAATCCAGGGAAACAGCAGTAAGAAAACTGAAACTGCCGTATTGGGAGAACAGAAGAAAGCGATTATTCAAAAGCAGGCTGTAAGTGCTGAAGAAATTTCCAGAAAAGGGATTTCCAATGTAGAGCAAGGTCTTACCAAGGTAACCGGCATCACTACGGTAGAAGGAAGAGGGCTTTTCGTAAGAGGTCTGGAGGAAAGATACAACTACCTGTTGATTAACGGTCTGGGATCTCCTTCTAACAACCCTTTTCAGAAGATTATTGCCTTAAAGCAGTTTCCTACTGACGTTGTAGGTAAATTAAACATCTATAAAACATTCAACTCCAATCTTTACGGAGATTTTGCAGGAGCTACTTTCGATATCGAAACTTTAACGATTGACAGGCCTTTTACGAAGGTGGAGTTCGGGGTTGGAGTGAATACCGTCAGTACGTTTAAAGATGGCTTTAAAGTTTCTGAAGGGGCAGATGGAATGAATGGTTACCTGGGACTTAATTCGGAGGACAAAAAATTACCTTCAGCAATCAGAGATTCCAGACCCAATAACTATCGGTTTTCAGCAAATGAGTCTTTATCTCAATTTAAAGACAGCTGGAATGTAGACAAAGTAAAATCAATGCCTAACACGAGTATAGGATTTACTACTGTTCAAAAAACAAAAGTTGGAGAAACTGGTAATCTAGGTATTTTATTTTCATTAAACCAAAGCTCTGAATATTCTTTCAAAGAAGGAGCAAAAAATCAGTTTAAAGATTTCGGGGGCGTTATCAATCTCAATAACGACCTTTTAAGAAAACAATATAATTATGAAATAGAATCTTCTGCGCTGTTAGGCTTTGGATATAAAAATAAGGGTACTCAGATTAATTTGAATACAATGTTTTTACAGAATGTAAATAACATCATTGAAGATTATTACGGATATAAAAATAATCAGGTTCAAAATAGAGATATCGGATTCTTCAGAACCAACCAACAGGATTTATCCAGATTTCTAAACATCCAGTTAACCGGATCGCAAAAACTTGGCGACAGACATCAGATAAAAGCAGGAGGAAGTTATGTGTTAAATAATTATCAGCAGCCTGACAGAAAAATCATGGAAGGTAGCCGTCAGGATCTAAGTGGAAATAATTTATCTGATGATCAATTGCTATTAACTTATGGAGGAAACAACATCATTCGTCAATATCTTGATGTAAACTCCAGATTTTATGGTTCTGCTTATGGGGAATACTCTGTATTTCTGGGTGAAAAAGGTGATAAAAAAGATTATCCAATGCAATTATCGGTTGGATATAACGGATTTGCCGATCTGAGAAAAACATCCTATCGTTTCATTTTCGGAAAACCGAATGGAACTGCAGGACAAAGTTTTATTATTGATAAAAACAGTCCACAAGCCAAATTTAATCAGGATTTAGCTAACAATCTTTTCTTTTTCCAGGAAGAGACGGATAGTTATAAATATTTTACCAGCATGTATCAGTTTGTGAACGCCGGATATATTAATTTTAATTATAAGCCGACAGAAAGCTGGGACTTCTTACTTGGAGCCCGTTACGAGAATGATATGACATTAATCCGTTTTTCGCAGCAAGGTGATACTCAAAAACAAAACAAAGAAAAAAACAGAGATTTATTCCTTCCTTCAATCTCTATTAAAAAAGCACTCAATAATAAAAATAATTTAAGATTTGCGTTCAGTAAAACAGTTACAAGACCTGTCCTTATTGAAACAATGGATATTGACTATATCAACCCTGATAACGAAACTATCAGAGGGAATCCTAATATTGAAAACAGCGACAATTATAATTTTGATTTAAAATGGGAATATTTCCCAACAAGTAAAGAAATGTTCTCTGTGAACTTATTTGCAAAAAGAATCAACAATGCTATTGAGAGATCATTTGTTTCGTCCGGTGATGCCAATGGGGTAACTGTCACTTTTTACAATGCTAAAAAAGCGGATTTGGCAGGTATTGAATTAGAAGGAATTTTGAGTCTTGGCAGAATTTCAGAATCTTTAAACAAATTTACATTAGGAGCGAATGCTACCTTTATGTATACAGATGTTGAAAGAAGTGATCTTCAGCTACAACTTGAAAAACCTAATCCCGATTTCTATAAAGGGGAATTAAGAAAAAGAGGACTACAGGGAGCCTCTCCATATACAATTAACGCTGATCTTAAGTATGAAACAAAAACAAGAAATAATCTCAGCAGAACATTTTCTTTAGTCTACAACGTTTCAGGATCTAAAATTTATGCTGTAGGAACTTCAGGATCTGATAACTTCTACGAAAAGCCTTTCCATCAATTAGATTTTGTATACCAAGAACAAATCACTAAGAACTGGAATGTAAAGGCCGGCGTTCAGAACATCTTAAACAATAAATACAGAATTCTACTTGGAGACGAAAGTTATTATAATGTTGAAACCAATGGAATCAATACTTATACAGACTATTTCAGAGGAATCAATTTTAATCTAACAGTAGGTTACACTTTTTAAAAATTTAATAAAGAATAAATAAGTATAAAATGAAAAGAAGATTTTTACCATTAGTAACGTTAACATTTGCGTTAACACTAGCCCTAAACTCATGTACAATTGAAGTGAATGACGGTGCAGAAAACGGAACAGTTACAACTCCCGGAACTACAGAAAGCGTATTAAGCGGAAGTGGAACATTATCAGGAATTATTTCAAAAGACCTTTTAATTAAGAAAGGAAACTATACCTTAAAAGGAATCGTTAAAATTACAGGAAATGCAACGTTAACAATCGAAGCAGGAGCCAATTTTACCGTAGACACTTCTACAAACAGCAGCTTAGTAGTACTTCAGGACGGGAAAATCAATGCTGTAGGTACTGCTTCAGAACCTATCGTCTTCACTACAACTACAAAAACTCCGGGAGACTGGGGTGGAATTACATTATACGGAAATGCTCCTATCAAGGCAATTAACGGAACTACTACCGCTCTATCAGAGGATGGAAATGCTGTTTATTATGGAGGAAATGATGCTAATTCAAATTCCGGAACCATGAAATTTGTACGTGTGGAATATGCCGGTAAAAAAATTGGTGACGGTACTTCTGAAACCAATTCAATGACCTTTTATTCAGTAGGAGCCGGAACAACTCTTGAAAATTTAGTTTCTTACAAAGGAACAGACGATGGTTTCGAATTTTTCGGAGGAACGGTAAGCGCAAAAAATATTGTGGCTTACGGGAACTACGATGATTCTTTTGACTGGCAGGATGCCTGGAGCGGGCAGAACAATACCAACTGGTATGCTTTCCAGACAAGTGTTGGGAATTTCGGAATGGAAATCGAATCTTCGAGTAATGTTGACAATGTAGCTCCAAAGATCTCTAATATTACGTTAATAAGAGATGCCAATACAAACCCCGAAACTCCTAATTCATCAGAAATTTCTGCAATCCAGTTTAAAAAACAAGGAACAGGAATTTTCTCGAATGTATACATCAGCGGATATAAAAATACAGGTAACCAGAAAGCTTATGCCGTTCTTATTCAGGATGCTGCTACAGAAACCAGTCAGGTCAACACAAATAAAATTGCTGTGACTCCAATGACTTATTTAAATTCTGACAATCCTGGAGTTTGGGGATATGCATTCTCTCCGAACGGAGCGAAGGTTTTCACAAACGCTACCACAGTTACAAAAGTCGTTTTAACTCCGGGAGCGTGGGCTACGGTAGATGGCGTAAACCTTTTGGCTGGATTACAATAATGAGTAATTAGTTTCTTCATATCAAATTTAAAAATCCATCAGAGTTTTATTCTGATGGTTTTTTTTACTTAAAATATGAATATACAGACTATTATTACTTTTCAAAGATTTTGAGAGTAGATATTAATACAGCGACCTTAATTAAGGCCGCTGTATTAATATATGTATATAAAAAGTTAGTTGTTCCATTGTAAATCGGATAAATTATTTAACGCATATAATACAGCTTCATTTTCAGAAAGAAAAGGTTTTGAAATACTTTTAGCAGAAATACTTCCATACTCATCATAGTAAAAATCTCCTAAATGTAAATAATACACTAGTCCCTCTGAATTTAAATAAGGAGGATCTTCATCATAACCTTCTTCATGAAATTGATCCCAATCTTGTTCAACTAATATTATTTTTTCAAAATGGTCTTCGGAATATCTCCAAATTCCTTCTTTTATTATTTTTTGCATTATAATTATTTTATTTGTCTTAAGTGACTTCCTAGGATTCGTTCAATCAAAATCTGTAATATGCTCGTCTTCATAATCATCTATATTGCTATCTGAAATTTTATTAATTAGAGCAAAGACTCCCTCATTCCATAATTTTTCAATTCATAAGGTGTTAACTTCAGTTCAACAACTTGCTCTGAAGTTGCCGTATCGTAGTCTAATGCAATTTCTGCTTCTTTATTTTTTGGAACAACTACTATTTTTGACATGTTAATCAATATTATTAAAATAAGTTATCTGATTATATCATCTTAACTTCTTGCCATATCTATTGATTATTCACTGATGATATATGGTGTAACATTTGATAAATGCCCTTATATGGCAGTCCTTTCTCTGTATCAATAATTAAAGATGAATTGTCATTAAAAGTTACTAAAAGCTTTGTGAAATCATCTGCCTTAGTAACACCGTTTTTAATTTCTTCAGATAAAGCAGGCTTAACATGTATAATTTTATTGTATTCTAACTCTAATTGTTGATTTCTTCTATTGTAAATTATTTTGGCATCCGTAAATAACATCCAAGATTCATTATCAACAAAATATATTAAAATTGGAGTTTCTTGTTCTTTTACATCATAACTAATACAGGTCAACAAGTTATCATCATTTTTAATTAATTTTGTTTTAATCCCTTCACCACCTTTTCTATTGAAGATGGATTCTAATATTGTTTTATTTACCATAAATTTATTTTAATGCCTTTTGTAATAGACTACCCGAACCTATTTTCTCGAAAGAATATCCGAACCGTCTTGCTATGGCTGGATTAAAACCATCATTTATAAGTGCTGCTTCACAATTAGAGATTTTATTTACCCTTTTGGGCAGCCTGTTACGATTAGAACAATTATTAAACATTTTGAATTTCGAAACCTCTACCATTAAATTCTTCATAAAAAGTATTCAATAGTATATGATCATAAAAATGTTTTTTAAAATTCTTAGATCCTTTAATTTTTAAGGTTGGTAACTTTTCTCTTCTACTTAATGACTCGTCAATATTACATAAACAATCTAAAAATGAATTTATTTCAGTACCAAAATAACCGTACGATTTAAAAAAAGCTTTTCCAATTTCATAGTATACATCTAAATCTGTGATAACTCTTGACAAGTCAATGATTATAGTATCATTTGTATTATCAATGGCTTCTTTCAAACCTTTTAGTAGATAACATCCTCTTAAATAATAATATTTTTGTTTATTATTTAATTCATACCATTGTATTTTTTCCTTTTTGTCAGAAAGTAACTTGAAGTTATCTATGTAACCCTGATGGTATATTCCTAAAGGATCCTTAAACACACCCATTAAAATAATACGATCTGTCTTAAATAAAATATCCGAAATATTAAAACTATAGCTGTTTTCAAAATTTTTAAACGAGATTTTTATAATTGTATTTTTAGTAAAGGCTTCTCCACATTGAAGATCAACAGATTTAATATCATTTCTCTTAATAATTATTTTATCTAAGCCATTTCCATTTTTTAATTTAATATATTTAGCAGACAATAAAATCTTATTTTCTAATAAAAGCTCTATTTTCATTTTAAGGCACTACTTGTTGGAATTTGTATAATTTTTGATAATCATGGTCAATAACTAATCCCCACTTGCCTGATGGATGCTGAATAATTCTACTTCCATTTAAACTTGTTCGGGGAACCTTTCTGAAAATTACGGCTCTGAATGCTGATTGATAAAATTAAGTATTTACCATCGATGACCGTCGTAACCTGGCTCAGAAATCCTGAGTGGGGATGGATGTCTTTCTACCAGATTAATTCCTGCGCAGACAACAACATAGGTGCACTGGTGCAACTATGTAAAGTTTTTTCATTATATTTTTCAAATTTAACATTTATTGACAAGTAGTAAATATTATTACTGAAAATTAATGTATAATTCATCTCTGAAAATGCAATTTCTATAATAAATAAACCCAGTAATCAGAAAAAGCAGTAATTTGGTACAAAATTTTGTCAAAGATTATGAAAAAAAATCCTTTAAAATTAATCATTGCAGCACTGATCATCAGCGCATCCTTGGGAATCCAGTCCTGCAGTGAAGATGAATACAGCATCATTACCATTCCTGCCATAGGTATTGCTCAGGATCCTGGTAATTTTAAAGGGGATATTCCCAGTGGACAGACCGTAACCTTAGATCCTACCCAAACATACCAGCTGACCGGTTCTGTGGTCATTAAAAACGGCGGAAAGCTGGTGATTCCGGCAGGAACAAGGATCGTAGCAACAGTAGGAGCATCAGCCTTTGTAATCGTGGAACAGGGTGGACAATTGTTTGCCAACGGAACTTCCGGATCTCCGGTATTGTTTACCTCTTCTGATAAGACAGCGGGAAGCTGGGGAGGCATCGTAGTCTGTGGTAAAGCACCTATTAATGTCGGGCCTTCCGCTACATCAGAAATCGGGAATTCAATGTACGGAGGAACTGATACTGCTGATACTTCCGGATCATTAAGCTTTGTGAGAGTAGAATATGCCGGGGCGGTATACACCGGTGATAAAAAATTCAATGGTCTTTCTCTGTTTGGAGTCGGGAATACCACGAAAGTGGAGAATGTAGCCCTTGTAAACGGGGGCGATGACGGAATACAGCTTTACGGAGGAACCGTAAACGTTTCCAATATCGTTTCTCTCGCCAATGACAATAATGCTTTTGTGTGGAGCGAAGGCTGGAAAGGAACCGCCAGTAATATTTTTACCAAAAGAAAGGCGGATGGTACCGGGAATACGGGAATAAAAGGGATGAATAATCCTAATAATCAAAATGCAGCTCCAAGGTCTAACCCGACGATCAAAAACGTCACGTTTATCGGAGGCACTACTGGGGAGGCAGACGCGATCCAGCTGAAATCGGGCACGTATGCCAATCTTGAAAATGTGGTGATCTCCAACTGGAATACGGGTGTTAACCTGGAAAGCGATTCCACAGTAGCTTATTTTAACGGTAAAAAAAGAATGAAAGACGTACTTTTTGATTCCAACGTCACTACCAAAGTTTCAGCAAAATCCAGCGCGGGAAACAATGTCGCGATACTGGACAGCACCTATATTGAAAAAGCAGACGCTACCGGAGCCGGAAACGGAATTGCTACACCGGCATGGGCAACAGGCTGGTCCGGTCTCCAGTAAAATAAATATTTAAATGGGTTTCGGGTCGGAAAGCTTCGCTTTCCGACCCGAAACGATTATAAAGAAGGTATAAGAAACAGGATTTATCTCCACGTTATCCAGTTAGTCCATCTATTTATAAGGGATTGTGAGATGTCTTTAGCCACCATTCGTTAAAAGAATATCAATTATCTTGTTTGTCAATTTGTTTTAAATTGAGACGGCGTCATTCCCGTCTGAATTTTAAAGAATTTTGAAAAACTGGCATGGTCGTAAAAACCCAGATCGTAAACAATATCTTTGACAGACATTTCCGAAACTTTAAGCAGACGCTTGGCCTCCAGAAGAATCCTGTCCTGAACTAATGATGATGCCGAACGGTTAAGTTGTTTTTTGCAGACGATATTTAAATAATTGGCCGAAATATTGAGTTTATTGGCATAAAAAGAGACAGAACGGTCTGTTTTAAAATGCTGATCGATTAAATTCAAAAACTTGGCAACCATCGGATTAGAATGATACATTTCAAAATCTCTGAATGTACCTTCTACCGACTTACTGACCAGCAGACCGATCAGTTCAATTCTTTTCTGAATAAGCTCCCAGAATATTTTTTCCTCATTCAGTTCCTTCTGAATCGCGTGAAATTCCTGTAAAAGCAATGGGTAAATTTCTTCTGAAACGGTGATTACAGGATGATTTTGGTAATAAATGCCTGAAAATCTCAATGCCGGGAAAAAACTTTCGTACCAGCTCCTGCTGATCATCAGCTGATAACCCACCGTTTCTTTTTCAATAGTCCACTGGTGAACCTGATCCGGAAAAATAAGATGGATCTGACGGTTTTCTATTGGATACTCAACAAAATCGATGATGTGAACACCCTTTCCTGTTTCAAAAAGATTAATGATAAAAAAATCATGCTTATGAGGTTCATCAATGCTGCGTTCGCCGTGCAGTTCATTAAACAACAGATGGAAATCGTTGGTATGCTTTTCTGCAAACTCATGAATACCTAAAACAGGAAAATGATCCGGGGGCTGGCCCATGTTGAGGATTTTTCCCTAAAAATACTGAAAATTGATGAGAGAAACGATTATTTAATTTTTCGGCTTTAAAATTTCAATAATTTCTTTAAAGCCCAAATATTCAGCATGTTGCAGAGGTATTTTTCCATATTGGTCCGGAATATTCAAATCAGCGCCGTTTTCTTTTAACAGGGAAACAATTTCCTGATATTTCCCGCTTCCGTCTCCTAAAATAACAGCTTCCATCAAAGCTGTCCAGCCCAACCGGTTGACATGATTTACCGGAAATCCTTTTGTCGTAACCAAAATCTTTACAGTTTCCGTGTGTCCGCGTTCGCAGGCAGGAATCAAAGCGGTTCCGTTATAGCGGTTAAAAATATCAAAACGGGCCCCATTTTTGAGAAACAGCTTTACCAGTTCGGTCTGTCCGCTGTCCCCGGCATATAAAAAAGCAGAATCTGACTGATGATCCTGAAGATTGACATCGGCTTTGTAAGAAACCAATAAATTCGCCATCTCTATATATTTCTTAACCGTTGCAATCAATAATAAAGACCGACCGTCTTTATCCTGAGAATTTATATCTGCTCCCTGGTCCAGTGCTGATTTTACAGCCTTCAGATCATTTTTACTGACAATATCTACGATACTATTTTTTTGCATGACATTTTCTTTTGTAGAATCAATAGGGTTTACTTCACAGGCATTAAGACTTCCGAACGACAGGAGAAACAGCAGCACTTTCATAAGATCAGTTTTCTAACTTAAAACACTAGATTTCCGCTGTGAACGAGTGATTCCACATTGGAAATTCTTGACACGGCTTCAGCAGAACAGCTTGCATCCAAAAACACCAAATTGGCATCATCTCCTGCTTTAGGCCATTGCTGAGTTCCCTTATCGTCCAGAGGCAGAATATTTCCGGTGGCCAGTTTCAGGCTTCTCGATAACAGAAATTCTGTCGACTGTCCATATAACTGTGCCATCAGGTTGGCTTTCTGCAGCACACTTCCTGTTCCGAAAGTATTCCAGTGGTCTACAATGCTGTCATTTCCCGTGAGAACCTCTACATTATGCCTGTATAAAGTCGGGATTGGCATTACGACGCTTCCGAAAGGAATCGTGGAAACAATTCCGACTTTTGCATCAGCCAGCTTTTCGGCCATCTCTTCCTGCTTTGTTTTTTCCAATTTTCCTAAAACAAAGCAGTGACTTACATACGTTTTCCCCTTTAAGGCAGGGTTCTCATTTACTTTATTTATTAAATACTCCACAGTTTTTAAACCGGAATCTCCGCTTTCATGCAGATGAATATCAATTCCTTTCTTATGGTCCAAAGCCAGTTGTACCGTAAAATCGATGGTTTTTTCAATGGCACCGTCAATAGTGAATGGATCTACTCCGCCTATGAAGTCGATATCCATTGCCGCTGCTTCTTTCAGATAAGGGGCGGTATCGGTATAAAATACCCCATGTTGAGGAAAAGCTACCAGTTCAGTTCCAAAAGTATTCTTTTTATTTTCTAAAGCTTTCTGAAGATTTTTTAAGGACTGTAATTTTGAAGTAGGTTCGATATTGACATGGCTTCTGGCGAAGGATGTTCCCTTTGACTGTAACAGTTCAATCATTTTTTCGGCTCTGTAAGTCGAATGATCCAACATTTCCGGAAGTATTTCCTGCTCCAGCGCAATCATTCCTTTTACACCACCCGTTCTTTTTCTTACCGCCTGCCACTTTTCCCCGTAGAAAGTTTTGTCCAGATGAATGTGCATATCTCTGAAAGCCGGAAGCATCAAAAATCCTTTGGCATCTATCGCCTTTACATTCGGCTGATTCGCTGAAACTTTTAAAATTTTCCCGTTTTCAATCTCAATGTAAAACAGATCTGTTTTTGTGGAAATGACTTCTCCTTTGTCATATTCAAAACCGGTTTCCAAACGGACATTTTTCAGGCGTAAGTTTCCTTTTCCAGAAATAAAAGGACTAACAGAATGTGGGTTTGCCATCACTGTATTGGAAGCAAAAGCGATTCCGGCCATGGCCAATGCTGAGTTTTTAAGAAAATCTTTACGGGATATATCGTCTGAATTCTTCATTTTCAATTTATTGATAACAAAATTATTAATAAACGAGGGGAATAAAGGGTATGGTTTATTACAGACTTTGTATGATTTATCATAAGTTATCCTGATCTAAATATACACAAGGATTGCATACCGAAGAAATATCCATAAAAAAAAGAACGAAGTCTGAAACTCCGTCCTTTCGTAAATTAATTTATTGTATTAATTGGCATACTCGAATTTCCTGACGGCTTCGAGCGTTCTGTCAATTTCTGTATCCTTTATCGCATCACTGATGAAATAGGTCTCGTATCCGCTCGGCGGCAGATAGATTCCGTTCGTGAGCATCTGGTGGAAAAAGTTATTGAACAGGGAATGATTAGCTTCCTGAGCTTCATCAAAGTTGGAAACCCTGTTGGTATGAAAGAAGACCGACATCATCGATCCTTTTCTGTTGATTTTATGGGGAATTCCTTTTTCATTCAAAATTTTCCCTATCTCAAAATCCAGTGTTTCCGTGGTCTTAGCGAGTCGGCTGAAAAAATCCGGGTCATTCTTAATCAGCTGGAGGGTTTTTAGTCCCGCTCGCATCGCCAGAGGATTTCCACTTAAGGTCCCGGCCTGATATACTCCCCCTTTAGGTGCCAAATGATCCATAATTTCATTTCTTCCGGCAAAAGCACCCACCGGAAGACCGCCTCCGATCACCTTTCCAAAGGTCACTAAATCCGCTTTTACATTGAAAAGCTCCTGGGCTCCTCCGAAAGCCAGCCTGAAGCCGGTCATTACCTCATCAAAAATAAGCAAGGCACCATTTTCATCACATATTCTTCTCAATTTATGAAGAAATTCATTTTCAGGAAGTACGCAGCCCATATTTCCGGCAACAGGTTCGATAATAACAGCGGCAATTTCACCCTGATTGTGTCTGAACAGATCTTGCACCTGTTCAAAATCATTGTACCTTGCCAGTAAAGTATCTTTTGCAGTCCCAGGCGTTACTCCCGGAGAATTGGGATTGCCAAAGGTGGCAGCACCGCTTCCCGCTTTGATCAGAAATGAATCTGAGTGGCCATGATAGCATCCTTCAAACTTGATAAATTTATCTTTTCCCGTAAAGCCCCTCGCCAGTCGGATCGCACTCATACACGCTTCAGTTCCCGAAGAAACCATCCTGATCTGGTCGATATTCGGAACATGGTCTACAATAAATTTTGCAATTTCAGTTTCCAGTTCTGTCGGAGCACCGAAAGAAAAACCTTTTTCTGCCTGTATTTTTAATTCTTCCAGAACCTCAGGGTGGGTATGTCCTAAAATGGCGGGTCCCCACGAATTGATGTAATCGATATACGTATTATCATCGGCATCGGTAAGGTACGCTCCTTTTGCAGATTTCATAAAAACCGGCACTCCTCCTACAGACTTGAATGCGCGGACGGGAGAATTTACTCCTCCCGGGATGTATTGGTACGCTTCATCGAATAAAGCTGAACTTCTTTGGTATTTCATATGTTGTTGTCGTTATTGGTTAATAGTCGTGAGCTAATCGGTCACCAACTATCAGCCATCCAGCAAATTAGTTTCTGGGTTTTTTATCGATTAAATAAATCAACTGTCCTGCAGAAGGTTTCTGTCCTTCATCCATTCTGTTTTTGGCATATAATTTATTCAGTTTAATTCCGAATTTCTGAGCGATATCGTGCATATCTTCTCCATACTCGGCTTTATACGTGGCTGTATTTCCTTCAGAGTTCTTTGATTCCAGGAATACGATATCATTTTTCTTTAAAAAATCACCCTGGAGTTCATTCCATTTGGTCAGTTTACTTTCGCTTACTTTAAATTTTTTCGCAATATACTGTACATTCGTATCTTCCGGGATAATAATGTATTTCAACCCGTCATTGGGATGGCTTTTAATTAATATGGAATTAAGGATTTCAGCTTTTGTTTTGATTCTTTCCACCCTTTTCTGCTGCTGTGCAAAAGACGTCTGTTTGTACGGAACCACTACGGTAACGGGCTCTTTAGCCTTTTTCACATATTTCTGAGGTTCCAGCTGTGCCATAAAAGACCGGTCATCTTTCAGACCCGGATACATTTTCAGTACGGCATATAAAACCTCTTTAGAATTGGTATCGTCAAACTCGTACAGTTTGTATTTTTCAATTTTACCGATCAATATGGAAGCATATCTGGGATTCGTTGCATATCCGGCTTTTTTCAAACCGTGGGCCCATCCTCTGTAATCTTTCATATCCAGGCTGAAGAGATTGGTATAATATTTTCTGGTGGCCAGGAAAACCGAATGATCTTCATAAGACTGTCTGGGATCTTCATATACACGGAAACACTCGTTGGGAGCATCATCCGTATGCTTCATTGTTTTACCCGTCCAGTCTTCTTTACATTTTATCCCGAAATGATTTTTGCCTTCAAGAGCCAGCCGGCTCTGTCCGCCGCCTGTTTCCAAAAGTCCCTGAGCAAGCGTTATAGAAGCAGGAATTTTGTATTTTTCCATTTCTTCTACCGCATACTTCGCAAATTTCTGGATGTATTGGTCTTCAGTGGCCCAGGACTGAGCCGGAAATTTTGATAAAACTAAAAGGCTTGCAAGTAAGAAAAGTCTTTTCATCTTATAATTTTTATTGTTTTAAAATGAAAGATGGAACACCTGGTGTTTCATGTTTTTCAATGTTTACTTATATAATTAAATTTCTGTTCTGTTTTTCCAGGAGCAAATTTGCGCCCTCGATTCCCTGCAATCCGCCGGTGTGAAAGCACAAAATCCGGCTGTCTTCAGGAAAATAATCTTCATCGATCAGTTCAAAAACCTTCTGCATCATTTTTCCCGTATAAATAGGTTCTAAAGGAACACCATAATTTTCTTTGAAGTCATTGATAAAACGAATATTTTCATCTTTTATTTTACCATAACCTCCAAAACCAGAATCTATTAGATGAAAATTCCTGTTTAAAGTTAATTCAGAGATCTTATCTTCCAGGGATTCATCGTTTACAGCTTTAAAACCTATCACAGTCTGATTTTCTTCACAAAATTCTGAAATTCCTGCAACGGTTCCTCCGGTTCCTACTGCGGTGCAAAGATAATCAAAATCTTTTGTTTCGTCATTGAGCATCATTTTGACGCCGGATACGGCATCTTGATTGCTTCCGCCTTCCGGAATGATTAATGCTTCGGGAAATTCCTGCTGCAGAAATTCGGTTAACTTTTCTTTGTAACGGTATTCTTCCCGGGTGACAAACCGTAGATTCATTCCGTTTCTTTTTGCAAAAAGCAATGTTGGATTATCGCGCCATTTTTCCTTCAGCTCTTCTCCTCTTATGATTCCGAGTGTCGGAATTTTTGCTGAGTTTCCCACCGCAGAAACGGCAGAGATGTGATTGGAGAAAGCTCCTCCGAATGTAATGATATAAGGTTTTTCAACTTTTTTTTCCACATACTTATTGATGTTAAAAAACAGTTTCCAATATTTATTTCCCGAAATCTGAGGGTGAACAAGGTCTTCCCTCTTCATGAAAAGTTTTATTTTCTTATGAACCGGGATTTCCTGAATGGGAACTTTTTCTGTAGGAAATGGCAACATCATGGTCTGACTTAAATCATATCATACAAAATTAATGTTTTTTATAGTCCGATGCATTTTTTAAGCATTGACGTTTGTCATCTAATATGGGAGTGAAGTCAGACATCCGGTAAGGTATACAGATTTCTCCGGCGAAGTTGCCGGTCACAGATACTTCCGGAAAGCCCAGAATTCTCTTTTTTCAAGATAATTCAAATCGGATTCGTTCGTATAGGCTTCTCTTTCGAATGAAATTCTTCTGTAAGCTGAATAAGGGTCTTTTAATTTGAAAACCCAGTAATAATATTCGATAATATAAAAAATATAAAAGAAAATGATGAGCATTTCCAATTGTTGTTTCAAATGGATTTTTTCGTGGTTGACAAGTATTTTATTTTCCTTATCTTCGGGTTTCCTAATGAAGATAAAGGGAAAAAGAGCAATGCCGTTGATTTTTAATTTTTCCAGTGGCTTTTGGCATACAATTATCATAATAACAAATATAAAGTTTTTTGACTTAGAGATTTAACCTATGGCACTTTTTGACATCAAAGAAGGTGAAGACTTTTACTACAATGAGCAGGGATACAAGGTTTTTACAGAAAAATTTCATCTGAAGAGAGGACATTGCTGTAAGAGTGGCTGTAGACATTGTCCTTACGGATACGATAAAAAGACCGATACATTCATTAAAAACGATAAAAAAAATAAATAAAATGAAAAAATATATTTTTATTTTGTTAGCTGTGGCTGGTTTGGGTTTAACATCCTGCAGTCCTTTTCAGGTACGTTCCGATTATGCTGAATCAGCTAATTTCCCGTCTTATAAAACGTATAAAATTAGAATTGACGATCTTAAACTGAATGATATTGATAAAGACAGGGTTCTGAATGAACTGTCGAGACAGCTTCAAAGCAAGGGTTTACAGTCGGGAGAAAATCCTGATCTGATCGTTAATGTAAAAGCCAATCATAAAAAAGTGACAGACATTAACAGCAGTTCACCTTACGGGATGTACGGTTGGGGCGGTCCTTTCGGTTGGGGAGTCGGAATGAGCAGAACCTGGTCCAGCAATTATAATGAAGGAGCCATTATTGTGGATCTGGTGGACGCCAAGAGTCAGAAACTGGTTTGGCAGGGTATCGGAAGCGGAATTTCTGTAGATTCGCCAAAAGCCAAACAAAGACAGATTCCTGAAATCATGGCTGAGATTATGAAAAACTATCCTCCACAGAGAAAGTAAGATTAAGTTAATTAATAGATAAATAAGTCAATGCAAATTTTGTATTGACTTTTTGCTTTATGATAGAAAAGACTGTCATCTATGATCACAGCCTTTTCGGGTAAATTTAAAAAAAACTATTTCCTGATTATTTGTGAAGACTTTGTTGATCCGTCTTTATAATATAGTGTTAAAAAATAGACTCCTGTTTTGAGATCGCCCACCGGCAATTGATTTTCAGGTTTTCCGACAGTTCTGATAACTCTGCCTGTTGCATCATGAAGGGTCACTGAATTAATGTTTTTAATATCAGAAATATGGAGTACATCATGGAATGGATTAGGATATATTTTAGGATCCGGCGTTATTATATCATCCGTTCCTAAGTTCGGAATCGGTTCCCATACTGCATCGTCCCAATAATGCCCGGCAAATGATGTTCCGGGATTACGGATGGCGAGTCTCGCTCCGTCAGGAACTGTTATCGGTACCGTAAAAGTTCTTTCCGAAGAAGCATCATAAGAGCTGTTCAGAATGGTTATCGGCTGCAGTACCACAAAAGTCGAGGCATCGTCAGGATCTGTGATGTAACCGAACTCCAGGAAACCTCCGCCTGAATTGGCCTTCGCCTTAAACCTGAACTGGTGTGTACCGGCACTGATATTGGAAATTCTGGGCATGATCACGATAGAAATTTTTCCGCTCCCGTAACCGGTCTGATAGATCTGGCTGCTGCCTGAAGCGGGCTGCGTGCTTGAGATAATCTGGCTGGCGCCATTTAGTACCAACCTTTCCCAACAGTTCGGAACAATACTTTCAGGTGCATTATAAGTATCGAAATTTTCTGAAAAGCTGTCAACGATATTACACTGCGCCTTTAATCCGTAAGTTGTGCAGAAACAGCTCAATAAGGGAAGTCCGACTGCTAAATATAAATTTTTAATCATTCTAAATAAAAATAATAATAGCGAAAATAATCATTTTCATTCTTACATTCAATTTATTTTTTCATGATTTTTACCCATTAAATAAAAATTAATTTTCAGTTTACTGTTGATTAATCTAATCATATACTATTTCGCATTATTTTTTAACAATACAATTCCGATACACCATTACCTAAAATGTTCTTCCATAAATTCCTTTTTGCCTGATCACAGTCTTAATGGTTTAAAATTATGTAGTGATATCATATGGCGCTTTCCAGTGAAGAATGAGCAATGGAACTTTACTATAATTCATTGCATAATGAAATTTAACAATTCCGTAATTTTTTATTCATTAATTTGTACTATTCTTACCAAAATTTATATTGATATGAAAAAAATACTATTCATTTGTGCTTTTGCAGGTCTGGCGAATGCGCAGGCTCCGGCGGGATATTATAATTCTGCGAACGGTCTTACGGGAGCATCCCTTAAAACAGCCTTAAGTACGATCATTACGAGCGGTCATCAGGATAAAGGCTACAGCGGACTCTGGACCGGTTATAAAACAACAGATATCGATAAGAATTATGAAAACGACGGTTCTATCCTGGATATTTATTCGGAAAAGCCGTCCGGAACCGATCCTTATAAATATAACCCGGGGACCAACCAGTGCGGAACGTATTCTGTGGAAGGAAACTGCTATAACCGTGAACATATTGTTCCGCAAAGCCTCTTCAACGAGTCATCACCCATGGTTTCAGATATTCATTTTATCAGGGCCACCGACGGAAAAGTAAACGGAATGAGATCTAATTATCCGTTCGGAAAGGTGGGAACGGCAACTTTCACTTCTAAAAACGGCTCTAAACTGGGAAATTCGGCTTCTTCAGGATATGGAGGAACTGTATTTGAACCGATAGATGAATTTAAAGGCGATGTGGCAAGGATGATCTTTTACTTTGTAACCCGTTATCAAAGTAAGCTTTCTTCTTTCTCGACAGGAAATATGCTGGGAAGTTCTGCTTTTCCGGGACTGCAAACCTGGGAACTGAATGTTCTTCTGGCCTGGCATGCCCAGGACCCTGTTTCGCAAGCTGAAATCAACAGGAACAATGCTTCTTATACCTATCAGGGAAACAGGAATCCATTTATTGACAACCCGAATTATGTAAGTCAGATCTGGGGCGGAAGTTCAGGGGGAACGACACCCAATCCGGGAACTCCAAGTTCGGGAACGAACTGTATTAATGAGTCTTTTGAAACCATTCCGGCAGCGAGTGCCGCTTCGTATGTAACAAGAACCTGGTCTAACGGGGGAGTCAGCTGGACGGCGACCGATGCAAGAACAGACCAGACTATATCCACAAAAGCGATTACCATACGAAACGGTTCTCTCTCTTCCAGCAGTTCTGCCAATGGAATTGGTTCATTAACCGTTACGACTCAATTGAAATTTTCAGGAAGCAACGGAACGTTTGACGTGAAAGTAAACGGAACAACCGTGGGAACGGTTCCCTACAATACGAATGTGACCACTACAACCCTAAGCAATATCAATATCTCCGGAAATGTAGTGGTGAGTTTGGAGAATACCTCATCAGGCAACAGGGTGGCTGTTGATAACTTAAGCTGGACCTGTTATTCCGGGACATCCAGACAAAGTCAGATCTTTTCTTCGGAACTGATTCCGGATCAAGGAGAGTTGCAGGTGTATCCGAATCCTGTTGTCAATAATGAAATTTTTATAAAAGGAGAAACTCAGCATATCAAAAAAGCGGACATCTACAACCTTCAGGGGAAAGTGATGCAGACCATCGATCAGCCTTTTAAAAACAGCAGAAATTCAATAAGAATGAAACCCCTTGAACAGGGCGTCTACCTATTGAAACTGGATGGTTCAACGCTGAAGTTTATTGTAAAATAATACATTGTACCAAATTAATGTTAAAGCTCTTCTTTCACTCGAATGAAGGGCTTTTATTTATTAGTTAATTTCAACGAATGTAAGGAATCAGCATTGCCTTTGGTTCTACCTGTGACAGAAAATCTCGTCCGGATTTTAATGAAAACTCAATATTGCTAATGCTTTTCAAAATGTTGAAAAGAAAATCATGATCCCAGCCCGGATCGCAGCATTTGTCTGAGCTCATTTTCCTGATTTCGGCGAGCCTGTGGCTCGCCGAAATCAGGAAAATAGCGAGTGCGGAGAGCCGGAAAAAGCTCTAAAAAAAATTAAACAGATTATGGCATCATAAAAAAAGACCACTTTCGTGATCTTTAGAATGTATTTCGATAGCAATTCTGAAATTAATGAACAGAGTGTTTAAAGGCGTAAGAGACGATCATCACAACAATATTGATCATGATCAGAATAACTAAAAGATTTCCATATTTCCTTTTCCTGTCGATAAAGCTTATTCCCAATATAAAAAAGAATAAGAGAAGCGTATATACTGCGGGATACAGATGAAAAGCTTCTGTAAACCTTCCCTGAAAAACCATAACGATTGCTCTTTGGGATCCGCATCCCAGACATTCTATTCCAAAGGTCTTTTTTATGGGACAGGGCAGCATAAAGTCTTCCATTTTCATGATCTGTCAGAAATTGATGAGGAAGTTAAATTTTAGCTCTTAAATACTGGTGAGGGAAAAAACAGTCTTCCTTCGTTTCAAAGGATCCCTGAACCGCAATATAAGGATTTCTCAAAATTTCTCTTGCTATAAATATTAAATCGGCTTCTCCTTTCTGAAGGATTTCTTCTGCCTGCTTTGCCGTTTTGATGAGTCCTACAGCTCCCGTTTTTACTTCTGCCTGGTTTCTGACGTGTGAAGCCAGCGGCACCTGATATCCGTCAAAAACAGGAATTTTCATGCCGTGGATATTTCCTCCGCTTGAAACATCTACGAGATCTACATGATGGTTTTTTAAAATCTTAGCCAGTTCTGCACTGCTTTCGATATCCCAGCCGTTTTCGGCATACTCGGTTCCCGAAATCCTTACAAACAGCGCTACATTGTCATTCAGTTCTTCATTCACAGCATCTACGACTTCTAATAAAAACCTGATTCTGTTTTCAAAGCTTCCGCCATATTCATCTGTTCTGATGTTGGAAAGCGGTGATAAAAACTGATGAAGCAGATATCCGTGTGCCCCGTGGATTTCGATGACATCAAAACCTGCTTTAACTGCCCTTCTGGCGGCCATTTTAAAATGCTGAACCTGCACTCTGATTTCTTCAGCCGTAAGAGCATGCGGAATTCTTTCTGTGGGATGGTAAGGAATAGGGCTTGGTGCCACCGTTTCCCAGCCTTCTTCAACCGGAATCTGAATATTATTCCACGTCGAACCTTTTCTTCCGGCGTGTGCCAGCTGGATTCCGATTTTACTGTCCGAATTCTGGTGTACAAATTCGACAATTTTCTGCAGTTTCTCTGCCTGCCCGTCTGTCCAGATTCCCATACAGTGATTGGTAATTCTGCCTTTGGGTTCTACGCCTGTAGCTTCTACAATAAGCAAACCCGTTCCGCCCTGAGACCTGCTTCCGTAATGAACAAAATGGAAATCATTGGCCAGGCCGTTTTCACATGAATACATACACATCGGAGACATTACCCAACGGTTTTTCAACTCTACATTTCTGAATTGTATTGGAGTATATAACATTTTTTAACTGAATATTTTTTGTTAAAATCCTGTAGCATAAAATAATATTGCCTACCTTATTTAAAATAGGTATTTTTACGCCCCTTTTTTAATCCACAATATATGAAAAAAGAAGCTCAAATCAGTTACGAACACTTTAAGAATAGCAGCGAACTGAGTGATGTTGAAAAAAAATTATTCGATAGAGCAAAGCAGGCCCGCGAAAATGCTTATGCCCCTTACTCCAACTTTCTCGTAGGCTGCTCTGTCCTTCTTGAAAACGGAGAAATCTATTCGGGTAACAATCAGGAAAATGCCGCCTATCCTTCAGGGTTATGTGCAGAAAGGACAACCTTATTCTGGGTAGCAGCGAATTTTCCGGATGTAAAAGTAAAGAAGATCTTCATTGTAGGCGGCCCCAAGGAATCTGACGAAAAAAATCCGCCTATTCCTCCTTGTGGAGCATGCAGACAAAGTCTGATAGAGTATGAAACCAAGCAGAACGAAAATATTGATCTGTATTTCTCCAGCATGAATGATGAGGTGGTAAAAGTACATTCTATCAAAGATCTGCTGCCGTTTTATTTTGATGCAACATTCTTATAGGCTTAAAGTCTGATCAAGAAGTACTGATTAAACATATTGCAACTCGGGTTAAAAACTTATCTTTGCAAAAATTTTGGTTTCCAGGATATTGGAAATAATAGGGAATTGGGTGAAACTCCCAAACTGTCCCCGCAACTGTAAATCGCAAAAAGAATTTTCTACAGTAAACCACTGTGTCAACGGGAAGGTGTAGAATAGCGAAAGTCAGGAGACCTGCCAAAAAGAATGATAACTTAAATAAATTGCTTTCGGAGGAAAAGTGAAAATAATGGATATAAAAAGGTCTTTACTGCTTATTTTTTCATCGTATGGAAGTTTTCTTTGTGCCCAGGAGAAAACCGTTGATACAATTTATGTTTTCGACAGCCAGATGAGCAGGGTTAAACTTTTTCATAAAGTAAATACCCTCACCCCAAAAGATATAGAGAAAAATTCTACCAGTCTTTCTGATCTCTTACGCTATCAGTCTTCTATTTACATCAAAGAGAACGGACGGGGAGCGGTTTCATCACCCTCTTTCAGAGGAAGTACGGCTCAGCAGACTGCTTTTGTCTGGAATGGGATTAATATCAACTCTACGTTTTTAGGTCAGGCAGACGTTAATAATACTTCATTATTCGGATATGATCAGTTGGAGGTAAAAGCAGGTGGCGGAAGTGTAATTTACGGAAGTGGTGCTATCGGAGGAAGTATTCATCTGAACAATACGCTGGATTTTAATAAGGGATTTCACGGAAGTCTTTTCTCTGAGGTGGCTTCATTTGATACCTACAACAATTTTTTAAAGGCTTCTTTCAGTAATGACCGGTTCAGTTTTAAGGTTTCCGGTAACTATTCCATCAGCCAGAATGAGTATGCGGTTCCGGAATCTAAAGTGACGGAAGAAGGTTACATCAACAGAAACGGAAGGTACTACAATACTGGATTTAATACCGGAGTGTCTTATAAAATTGCCAAACATCAGACGCTATCCTGGCAGAGCCAGCTATTTGATGCTTCGCAGCACTACCCTATTTTTCTTAAGAATGACTCCAAGACCAAATATAAAGCGCAGACGTTAAGAAGTTTATTATCCTGGGATATTAATAAATCTCATTTTTCAAATAGTTTAAAAGCAGCGTATACAGAAGATAATTTCCAGTATTTCGGAGATATTGATAAGCTTAAAAGCAGCGGTGCTGAAGGGAAAAACTATATTTTTAAAAATGATCTCAATTATTTCATCACCTCAAAGATCAATGTCAATGTGATCGGGGAATTTCAGGTAAATAAAGCTGAAGGCTATGAATCCGGAATTAAGGACGTAAGCAGAAATATCGGGTCCCTGGCCGGCTTGTTAAGATATTTTCCAACCCGGGATCTTCGTTTTGAAGCAGGAATCAAGAAGGATTTTGTGGAAGATATCAGCGCCCCTATCTTATATTCCTTTTCCGGAAAATGGGATGCCCTGGCATGGTATCATGTAGGGGTCAACATGTCCCGGAATTTCAGGTATCCTTCATTTAATGATCTCTACTGGCAGCCCGGCGGGAACCTGGATCTACGGCCGGAAACTTCTGTCCAGGCGGATATGGATCATGAGTTCACATTCGGAAATTTTAAATTAGTGGTAAGCCCGTATTATATGTACGTTAAAGATCTTATCAGCTGGCTTCCTACTTCATATGGCTACTGGTCGGCTTTTAATGTAAGAATAGCGGAATCTTACGGTGTGGAATCTCAGTTCAGCTATCATCAGAACTTCGGAAAACATGCACTGTTATTGAATGCCGGCTATACTTACTCAAAATCAATCGATAAAGACACCGGCATGCAGAGAATGTATGTTCCGCTTCATAAAGCTGTCGGAAATATCGATTATCACTATGGCTTTTTAAAAATATATGCTCAGGGCGTTTTTAACGGACTTACCTATACCACGAGTGATGAAAAAAGAAGTGATGCGCTGGATCCTTATTTTATTTTAAATGCAGGGATTTCCGGAACTCTTTCAAAAAAATACACTTTTGGTTTTAAAGTGAATAATATAACAGATACGGTTTATGAAACCGTGGCATTCTATTCTATGCCCAAAAGAAATTACAGTATTTTTGCAACAATAAATTTTTAAATTTAAATAATATGAAATTAACTAGACTTTTAACTCTGGTAGCAGCATTCGCATTGCTTTTCAACATCTCCTGTAACAGCGAAAGCGAGTTTACACAGGAATTGTTTTATGGTAACGGATATTTGATTTCCAATGAAGGTGCTTTTCCTGCGCCGAATGCCGATGTAACGTATATTTCGGGAGATTTCAGCGCTAAGCAGGATAATATTTATTCTCTTAATAACAATACCAGTCTGGGAAGCGTTTTACAGAGTGTAGGATTTAACGGAGGTGCGGCTTATCTTGTGATGAACGGTTCCAATAAAATCCAGGTGGTAGACCGTTATACTTTTAAGAAGTACGGTGAGATTACAGAACAAATTGACAATCCCCGTTATTCAGCTTTTGCCAATAATTTCCTGTATGTAACGAATGACAAATACGGTGGAGATAAATACGTAAGCATCTACAATGCTGCCAACAATGCTTTTGTAAAGAAAATTTCTTTCACTGATAATGTGGAGAGAATTGTACAGGCCGGCGGGAATATCTTTGTACAGAATGCTTCATTCGGTTTCGGAAACAAGATCAGTATGATCAATACCTCCACTAATGAGGTTCAGTCTGCGATCACTGTTCCAAACGGAGATATTACCAAGACCATTGCCGTTAATAACAACGTGTACGTGATTGCTCAGGGAACTGCAGATTCTTATATCTATCAGATTTCAAGCTCAGGAAACATCGTGAATACCAAAACTTTAACAGGAATTGCCAATGCAACTAATCTTGAAATCTACGGTGACAGATACTACTTCACAGCAGGAAAAAATGTGTACGCTATGAGCATGAATGCGACAGCCGCTCCTACAACACCACTTTTTACAGTACCTAACAGTGTGGACCAGTATTCTGCGTTATATGGATTTAATGTAATCAACGGAAGAATTTTTACTTCTGATGCCAATGGATTTAGCCAGGACAGTAAAATCAGCGTATATTCACTAACCGGATCTCTACTTACCTCATTTACAGCCGGAAAAGGAGCAAACGGATTCTACATCAACTAAAAATAACACCTACCTGGTATTAAAATATTTTATTTTTCATCCTGTGTGTTTGGTCGGGCGGTTTCTTCGAAACCGCCCGACTTTATTTTCTTATCAAAGTTTTTAACAATATTAATTCGAAGGTTCCGATGAACCACCAAATTGGAAATCTGAAATAAGCGGATAAAAGAGTAAAACTATCAACCAATGACTGATCTTTTATCGCTTTTTGAACTTCAAAGTATACCGCAAAAAACGGAATAACCCATCCAAAAAAATAAAAACGCAATCAGATACAGTATCCAATTACGTTTTTTAATGATATTATATTTCCAAATGACGATATTTGAGATGAAAATAATCGACAAAATGATACAGTCAAATAGCCCGAAAATTATTTAAGCGGGTGTTAAACCTAATTTTTCAGCCTCAGCAATTACAAAATTGCGGGCCTCTTCACTGTCGTTTCCAATCTCGCCTTCAAGAATCGCTTCTTTTACTTTTTCCTTTAAAATTCCGATTTCACGACCCGGTTTCAGATTAAACATCTCCATGATTTCTTCTCCGGAAATGGGCGGCTGGAAGTTTCTTACCTGATCTTTTTCTTCCACCTCCTTTATTTTTACCGCAACATATTCAAAATTCTTTTTAAACTTCTCCTGTTTCCTGGAATTTTTGGTCGTAATATCTGCTTTACAAAGGGTAAATAGATCTTCCAGATTTTCTCCTGCGTCAAACAACAATCTTCTCAACGCAGCGTCAGACGCATCATCGGTAATTAAAGCTATAGGCCGGGAAGAAAGCTTTACCATTTTCTGGACATATTTCATATCCGGTCCCAATGGTAATTTCAGTCTCTGAAATAATGTTTTCACCATTTTCGAACCTAGAAACTCATGTCCGTGGAAAGTCCACCCTGTTCCTTCTACAAATTTTTTAGTCGGTGCTTTTCCGATATCGTGAAGCAGTGCAGACCAGCGAAGCCACAGATTATCTGTATTTTCGGAGATATTATCAACCACCTCCAGCGTATGATAAAAGTTATCTTTATGGGTTTGTCCTTCTACTTCTTCTACCCCTTTCAGATCAATCAGTTCCGGAATAATTAATTTCATTAAACCCGTCTGTTCCATCAGCCGTAGGCCTACGGAAGGTTTGGCAGAAAGCATGATTTTGTTAAATTCCACCATCACTCTTTCCATAGAAACAATTTTGATTCGCTCTGCTTCCTGTTGTATGGCTTCCAGTGATTTTTCTTCTACTGTAAAATTTAATGTTGATGCAAAACGAACCGCCCTCATCATTCTCAACGGATCATCAGAATAGGTTTGAGCAGGCTCCAAAGGGGTTCTTAAGACCGCATTCTCAAGGTCTCCAATTCCGTTAAACGGATCAATTAATTCTCCAAAATTATCTTTATTTAAAGAGATTGCCATTGCGTTCACTGTAAAATCCCTTCTTTTCTGATCATCTTCAATGGTCCCGCCTTCTACTTCAGGCTTCCGGCTGTTTTCGGTATAACTCTCCTTCCTTGCCCCTACGAATTCAAGCTCCAGATCCTTATATTTGATCATTGCTGTTCCATAGGTTTTGAACACCGAAACTTTCATTTTCGGATCAATTTCATGCCCTACCTGTTGAGCCAGTTCAATCCCACTCTGTTCGGTCACAAAATCAATATCCGCAGAAGCTTTTCTTTTCATTAATAAATCCCGGACAAAGCCCCCGACAATATAAACAGACTGCTTATTTTTGTCTGCGACTTCAGAAATGAGTTTGAAAAGTTTTAGATTTTTATTTTGATTTAAGTTGATGAACATTTTTTAAATAGATGTTAGATATTAAATGCTAGATATCAGATTTAAAACTACCTGTTTTAACTGTTTACCAATATCTAATGTAAAACCACTAAGAAATCGGGTTTTAAGTATACAAACTGAATTCCCGACTTCTTAATGGCTCCCTTATTTTACAAAGATAATTAAAATCTTTTCTTTTATTCGCGAAGTACTTTGATTCTGTTATCACTCCAGATTTTTATCACTGATGATCCTGAGTACTTGGAAACCGTTTCGCGGTCTTCCTCCACTGCATAATCCACAAGATCAATAATCTCCGGTGAGATATCAGAAAATTTCAAAGGGCTTTTATCTCCACTGAAGTTGGCGGAAGTGGAAACTAAGGGTTTATTAAGTTTTGTAATTAATTTTTTACAGAAATCAGTTTTCACCAAACGGATTCCTATACTTCCATCTTCGGCTAATAATTCTTTCGGCAGTCCTTTTGGGTTTTCATAAACAATCGTGACCGGCTTCTCGCTTAAATCAATAATTTCCCAGGCCATTTCCGGAACATCCACCAAATCCTGCAGCCTTTTTTCAGACTCTACCAGAATGATCATGGATTTATTCTTTTCACGCTTTTTAATCTCAAAAATTTTATTGATCGCCTCTGTATTGGTAGCGTCACAACCGATTCCCCAGATGGTGTCTGTAGGATACAAAATAGTGCCTCCGGATTTTAGTATGTTAATTATATTTTCCATATTCAATAGGGGTGGGCTTTAGCCCACCTCCAAAATTAAGCATTCATTTGGCTTTAGCCAAAATCTATTTAAATTTATACTTATCAATAAATTCCTGATACTCCTCTGTAAATGTTTTATTTTTATGATGAACCTCCTGATTTTTAATATAGTTTCTTACTGTCAAAATCTTAGATTCTGAAACCGAAACCGCAAAATATTCATCCTGCCAGAAAAATTTTTCTCGAGTTAATTTATTTTTATTGATCCAATAGGAAGATTCTCCTTTTAATAATTGAACAATTTTATCAATGCTCTGATTCGAACCTAATGATATTAGACAATGACAGTGATCAGAGTATCCATTCACCATATCCAGATAAATTCCCTTATGTGAAGCATTTTCTTTGATATGCTTCCAAACTTTAATTCTTACTTCTGGTGAGTTTAAATACGGTAACCTATTTAATGTTGAAAATACGATATGGATATAAATTTTAATAAAAGGCATTTGTGTTATTTTTTTTAAAAATATAGATTATTTTTAAGTTTTGGCTAAAGCCTTTGAATTATTAAAAATGAAAAGCGGGCTAAAGCCCGCTCCTATTGATGTTTTTGTCTGTTAGTCTTTAAAGAAGAATAAACTTAAATAACTTTTTTTGATTTTATTTTCAACTTTTACGAGGCTTAATAATTTTTTAAAGTCTCTTCTGATGATATGTTGTGATATTAAAACAGGAACATTCAAACGTGAAGCATCCTTAATTAAAGTAAATAGAATAGATTGATCCTGAAAAAAAACCATTGTCGTTGTTTCGTGATTTCCAAAACTAAAACTATCGGTAGGCTCGTTTAAAAATATCAAATTATTGGAAATTTTGGAAATCCTGTAATTGTATTTCTTTCCGTACTCCAGAATTCTTCTTTTAGCTTCTTCTTTATGAATTGTGAATTTTATTTCTTTAAGATGTCTCTCTGTGAATTTACAGTAAAAACCATACAGACCAAAAAGTAGTGGACAAATTAACAAAAAATATTCAAAATCACTGTTTGCCGATGATTTGATATTTCCTAAACTAAAAATTGCGGGAGCCATTAAACCAAGAAACATCAAATAATTTATATAAGTATCAAACTTATCAAACCAACTTTCATCAGAAACCAGTTTTCTGGTTTGAATACTTTTTTCGATATCCAGATTTTTTAACCTACGCATCTTCTTTTATTTTTAAATAAACCGAAGAAAAGGTTATCCATAAAATTGAGGACAGCCATAAAAAATAGCCGGCATTTAAGTTAGTAATCTCTGCCATTCTACCATTTTCTGCGGCTAAAATTTCTTTATAAAAATTAAAGGTTCCCGAAATTAAAAAAGCGATGAGTCCTGAAATCATCGAAATTAAATACATATTTCTATATGCACATACAAGAGAAATTAAAAACCAAATATTGGCACTCCATATAAAAAATTCAAAAATTCCTCCTCCAAGAACGCTGATTGGACCTATAAGAAAAACCTCGAGAGAAGAATAATCTTTAATTCTGCCCATGTCTTCCGCTTGAAAAGCATTGAGAAAAAGAGAAACTATAAAAATTAATAAACTTATGAGAATTAATTTATCTTTTAGTTTACAAATCATAACTTCACCAAATACCTCTCCTCAATAATATTCAAATGATGGATATTATGCCCGACAATCAGTTTTCCGATGGTTTCAACGGAAATCCGGTTACCATTGGCAGTTCCGGTATTATTGACAATAGTCGGATCAAGGGTATCCAGCAGAATCTGAGACGATTTTCTGATTAACCGGTATTCCTCCAACAATGACTGCAAACTTCGCGTATTGGCAAAAGAATTTTTGGCGTATGATTCTTCATCAAAGCCGGGCAGTTCATTTTGGTCACCTCTGGCAAATGCTAAAATCCGGTACTGAAAAACTCTTTCGGTATCTGACAGATGTAAAAGAAGCTCTTTCAGGGTCCATTTTCCTTCATCATAGGCAAAATGCGACTGTTCGTCCGAAAGTTCCGAGTAAACAGCTACCGTTTTTTCACCTGAACGTCTTAATTCTTCCAGCCAGTTTACCGACGGAATATAATCTAAATATCTCTGAATGTATTTTTGAAAATCAGTCATTACTTTTAAAGAATTTACAATACAGCAGTCTATCAGTTAAACCACTTAAAACATTATTACACTGCTCCATTGCTACATCGTTACATTGTTACATTGCTACATTGTTATATTGCTACATTGTTATATTGCTACATTGTTATATTGCTACATCACCCATTCGTCCATTCGTAGAAATTCACTTCATCGTACATTTCAAATCCGCAGGATGGATATAATCTGTTTCCGATATCATTGGATTTTCCTGTTTCGAGGAGAATACCGCAAGCATCGGTAGATCGCGCCAGTTCTTTGGCTTCTTCAATCAGTTTTTTGGAAAAACCTTTTCCGCGGTGATCTTCATTCACATACAGATCGTTCAGCAGTCAGTAACGCTTCATTCTGGTAGATGAAAACAACGGATATAACTGAACAAAACCCACTAATTTCCCATTACTTTCAGCAATAAAAATCTCGGAATCTTTATTTTCGATTCTCTTCGTTAAAAACCGTTCTGCAGCAGGAATATCCGATTCTTTATGATAAAATACCCGGTATTGATCAAACAATTCAGCAATTGAGGCATATCCTGAAGGGTTGCTTTTCTTGTAGTTTTCATAAATATTTATAAATGATGATCATAGCTCAGAACACGTTTCATTTTCCATCCTTTATCTTCTAAAAGCCAAAGAATGGTAAATTTTGCGCGGCTCCCCTTAATCCACTTTCCCTGACCGAGTTCAGCAAAATCATGTTCACCTTCCTGAATAAAGGCGTAGAGGACATTTTTATTATACAAAGGATAGACTTTCATGCTGCCGGGCACCAGTTCACGTCTGACTTTATTCGGTCCTCCGCAAATATTATTTCTGATAGAAGCGGTGAAAGCCTCTTTCCCTGAAGTAATTCCGCCCTTGTCGTGGTAAAATTCCAGATCATTGCTGATGATAGAATCATAATGAGAAAGATCACATTGGTTAAACCCGACATCAAATATCAGACTATCTAATTTTTTAGCCGTTTTATACAGTTCATCAGTAGTGTTAACCTGAGAAAAGGCAATTTGGCCTAAGATTAACAATAATAAAATATGAATCTTTCTCATTATGTTTATTTGAATAATTAATTTTTTGTTTTAAACGCAGCGTGCAAAAACTTTTTTGACAACTAAATGCTTATGCTTAAAGACATTTCACGTAAGGAAATTCTCAACAAAATCTTAATCGTTATTTTACATTAAGAAAAAGCTTTTTCCAGATCTGCGATAAGATCTTCCGCATCTTCAATTCCGACACTCAGACGAACCAAATCATCCGTAATTCCCAATTCGGCGCGTTTTTCTGCAGGAATAGAAGCATGAGTCATTAAAGCAGGATGATTGGCCAGAGATTCTACGCCACCCAAAGATTCTGCTAATGTGAACACTCTTACTTTTTCTAAAAATTTAACGGCATCTTCTTTTTTTCCTGATTTAAAGGTAAATGAAACCATTCCTCCGAAATCTTTCATCTGAGATTTTGCCAATTCATATTGTGGGTGAGATTCCAGTCCGGGATAAATAACCTGAGCAACAGCAGGATGAGTTTCCAGATATTTTGCCACTGCCATTCCGTTTTCAGAGTGTCTCTGAACTCTCAGTGCTAAAGTCTTAATTCCCCTAAGCACCAGGTAAGAGTCATGAGGCCCTAAAATTCCACCACTTGCAAACTGAATAAAGTGGAGTTTTTCTCCCAGCTCAGCATCTTTGGCCACTAAAGCACCTGCAATAACATCTGAGTGACCTCCTAAGTATTTCGTTGCCGAATGCATTACGATGTCAGCTCCCAAATCGATAGGTCTCTGAAGATATGGGGTAGCAAAAGTGTTGTCAACAGCCACAAGGATTTCTTTTCCTTTTGCAATTTCTACAACAGCCCTGATATCTACTAATTTCATCAACGGATTGGTAGGCGTCTCAATCCAGATCAGTTTGGTTTTATCTGTAATAACATCCGCAATTTTGGATGCGTCATCAAAATTCACGAACGTGAATTTCAACTGATATTTTTCAAAAAGTCTGGTGAACATTCTGTACGTTCCTCCATATAAATCATCTACTGCGATTACCTCATCACCGGGATTTAATAATTTTAAAACACAGTCGATAGCGGCAAGACCGGAACCGAAAGCCAATCCTCGCGCTCCGTTTTCGATGCTGGCCAAAGAGTCTTCCAAAGCCTGTCTTGTAGGATTGGCCGCTCTTGAATATTCGTATCCGGAATGTACTCCCGGGCTTTTCTGTGCAAATGTAGAGGTTAAAAATACAGGAACATTTACAGACCCTGTTGCAGATTCATGATGCTGTCCTCCGTGGATCACTTTTGTATTGAAATTCATAATTTGTATAATTTACTAATATCGCAATTTACCAGTTGACCAATGATGGGTACATGGTCAGACTGATTCATTATTACATTTATTTGTTACATTTTTATTGCCGATTTGATGGCAAATTCCTCGGCCATCTCTTCGATCCACTGGGCCACATCTTCCTCACCTGTCGCTCTCTGGTAGGTATTTCCCAGGGAAACTAAGATCTGGTGCATGAACATTTTCATCTGGTCAACCGGCATTTCTTTTGTCCAGAGATCGATTCTCAGGGCTTCCATCGCTTTTTCGTCCCATACGGAAATCATCACTGCTTTGGTTTCTTCTTTGTCAACACCTCCGTCCTGTGCATTCCAGGTCATTACTTCCGGAATATGGTTCTCATCTAATTCTACATCTATCGTAATCTGAGTCTTTCTCATAACTTTCTATTTTCTAAAAATTTTTATTTTTCTATTCGCTTTGGTAAGTTTCCCTGTTTGAAAACTTCTGACCTCTCGCTTTCATTATTCCATTTTTGGTTTGTATCCTGATTCATTAAAAATTTTCGTACCGTCCATTTTAAGGAAATCTGTTAATTTTGTCTCAGGTTTTTGTTTTAAATAGGCTTTACAGATCTGCCATCCGGTAAAAATTCCGATTTGGGGGGAAGATTCATTGTCTATTTCCGTATAAAATTTCGAAAAGGGTCCTGGCGAAATAAAACGGCCGACCAATCTCGGGTCGTCTCCGAAAATAAGATTATTCTCCACAAAATAATTCCAGATATTCGCTTCATTGGTGACTGCCCATTCATATTGTTTCTGGGTATAGTTCATTTTCAAATAGTCCGGAGTATCCGGTAAAAAGGCGTCCTGTAAAATCATCATTTTGCCATTCAGAATGACCTGATCAATAAATTTCTGATGGTCCGGTGATCCCGGAACCGCATTTTCAGCAAAAATCTGTGATACCTTAGGAACGATATTCTGCGGATTCATTGATTTTTGAAAATAAAGTTCCAATCCTTTATAATTCGGGTTTCCGTCACCCATAAATCCACTTATATCGATAAACAGGAGATTTCCTTTTGCATCATAAAAAATAGGATCCTGAACCATTTGCAGTGCAGAAGAAAACAAATATACTTTCGGACTTTTAAACTCAGGGAAATAATATTTTATGTGAGAAAATAAATCCTGAAGTTCTTGCTGAAGCTTTTGTATATTAATTTTTGATGCTGCTTCTTTGTAGATTTTTATTTCTTCAGCATCCGCTCTTCTCTTTACAAAATCTTCATCAGATACCGTGCCCTGAAACCACGGATATTTAGCTTTAAACTGTTCCAGAGAGATGTTCTGATCATAAAACTCTTTTGAGATATCTGCAACCTCCACCTTATCGGCAGGATTTTTGACTTCAATATTCCATCTGCTTTGAGCGTCTTTTTTACAGGAATTCAGGCTTACAATGAACAATAAAGAAAATGCAATAGTTCTGAAAATCTTCATATTTTTACATGAAATTTAAGATACAAAAATAATGAATTAAACATAATTTAAAGATGAAAAACAAAATATTTACACCCCTCTGTTTTGTGCTCGCTATTTCGTATGCTACTGCACAAAAAGCTCCTGTTAAAGACAACATTTCAGAAATAAAAGCCGCCCCAAAAGACGAGTCAGAATTTCTTACTGCCAAAAAAGTCATGTTTACGGATCATGAGTTCAAAAAACAGATGATTGCCAGGTATGATCTCAACAGAGACGGAGAAATTGATCAGTCTGAAGCAGATAAAGTAAGCACGATTATCATTGGAAACAATAATTTAAAAATACGGTCTGCCGCAGACATCAGCCTTTTCAGAAATGTACAGTCTGTGGTTTTAGACGGCAGTATTATCCTGGATATCGATGTGAAAAACCTGGATTACCTTAACCTTTTTTCATGTGTAGGCTGTAATTTACGGACATTTAAAAGTGAAAATTTAAAAAACCTGACCGATTTATATCTCAGCAGCAATAAAGATCTGCAGACCATCGATGTAAGTGCTCTGAATAAATTAACGGTGCTTGATATAAAAGATACATCCATCAGAAAACTGGATATTTCTCAAAATCCGGACTTGTCAACTTTACATATCGACACCAACACCTTAAAAGAAGAAAATATCAAAAGAGGTAAAAAAACAGCTTCAGCTGCTTCTTCTGCTGCAAACTCTACTGCACCGCAAAGACCGCCGGGAAATTAAGAGTGTATCTGAAAAGTGATGATGCCGTAGGTATTTTATTATTTAAGATATATTGAGCTGATCATTTTAAGTGTTTATGGCCGATAAGCTCATTTTTTATTAAAAAACCAGTAATTTTGGAATGCTTCATGCTTTTATATTTCATCACAAGATCAATATCTAGTTTATAAAAGCCGTTAAAATTAACAAAACAGATTAAAAAAATAAATAATGCAGACACAAAAAGTAATAGATCATATTGTAAACTGGCTGAAGGCTTATGCTGAAAAAGCCAATGTAAAAGGATATGTATTGGGCGTTTCCGGAGGAGTGGATTCAGGAGTTGTTTCGACACTTTGTGCCATGACCGGACTGGATGTTTTATTGCTGGAAATGCCGATCCGTCAGAAAGAGGACCAGTCCAGCCGTGCCAGAGATCACATTGAAGATCTGAAAAGGAGGTTTCCCAATGTAAAAGGTGAAACCGTAAATCTTACTCCCGTTTTTGAAAGCTTCGAAACCACAGTGCAGGATCACGCAGAAGGAAAACAGAGCAATAATCTGGCGCTTGCCAATACGAGATCCCGTTTCAGAATGGTGACTTTATATTATTTCGGCCAGCTTCACAGTCTCCTGGTGTGTGGCACCGGAAATAAGGTGGAAGACTTCGGAATCGGATTTTATACAAAATATGGGGATGGCGGTGTAGATGTTTCCCCTATCGCTGATCTTTACAAAACTGAAGTGTATAAACTGGCAGGAGCTTTAGATCTTATTGAAAGCATCAAAAATGCAATTCCTACCGATGGCCTATGGGATGCAGAGAGAACCGATGAAGACCAGATCGGGGCCACTTATCCTGAGCTGGAGAAGATTCAGAAAGAATACGGAACAAAGGCAGTAGAAGACTACGAAGGCCGTGACAGAGAAGTTTTCATGATTTTCGACAGAATGCATAAAGCTTCTAAACACAAAATGGTTCCTATTCCGATCTGTGATATTCCGGAGGAGTGGAGACAAAACTAATATGATAAGAATTTACCAATGTACCGGCTTACCAATGATGTTTGATATTACGCCGGTACATTGATCCTTTATTACATAAGATTATGAACAGTAAAACAAGAGCTCTGTTTTTTATCTGTCTCGGGCTGCTCTTCGGCATGTCCGTGATGTACATCTATAATAATTTCGTCGCTGATAAGAAAACCGTAACTGCCGACACCCGACCAAAATACCGTGCTCCTGATGATTCAGGTTATTCTTCAGCCAGTCAGTCTATTGACCGGCTGACAGCCGAAAAAACAGTAATTTCCTATGTTAAACAGCATCATCGCCTTCCTGATTTGTACCTCACCAAAAACGAAGCGAGAAAACAGGGCTGGGATCCTTCACAGGGAAATCTCTGTGACGTTTTACCCGGAAAAGCCATTGGTGGTGATAAGTTCGGCAACAGAGAAAGAACCTTACCTATAGGACCACAATATTATGAAGCAGACGTTAATTATCACTGCGGTAACAGAAATGCCGACCGTATTGTGTTCTCAAAAAACGGAGATGTTTACTTAACCAAAAACCATTATAGAAGTTTTGAAAAACAATAATTACTGCCTGTTTCTATTTTCTTTACTCTTCAGCTTTTCCTGTACTGAAAAAACGGAAAAACAGGTAAAGAATGAGCAGGTGATAACTATTTTAATTCAGCCTTTTAAAGACTTAAATTCCGAAAGTCTTATATTTGTCACTCAAAAAATCAGAAAGGTCTATCCCCAGGTAAAAGTTTTGGAAGCAATTGATTTCCCCGAATCCGCCTATTACAGTGAGAGAAACCGGTACAGGGCAGATTCTCTTATCGGATTTTTAAATCAAAGGACGAAAGAAGGTTTTGTCACTATCGGACTCACTTCTAAAGATATCAGTGTCACAAAAGGTAAAACAAAAGATTTTGGTGTTATGGGATTGGGATACAGACCCGGTAAAGCCTGTATTGCCTCAAAATTCAGACTAAGCAAAAAGAACGCTGACGAGCAGTTTTTCAAAATTGCTCTTCATGAGTTAGGGCATACTCAGGGATTATCACACTGCCCCGAAAAAACGTGTTTTATGAGAGCCGCAGAAGGAAAAAACCACACTGATGAAGAAACTGACTTCTGTACAAAATGTAAAACTTTTTTAAAAAATAAAAACTGGAAATTTAGATCCATATGAAAACAATATATATCGATTTTACCGACATAGGTGATTACGAAGATTTTTACACGCAACTGAAAGAAAAAACAGCACTTCCGGAGCATTTTGGGGACAATCTGGATGCTTTATCCGATGTTATCACCGGAGAACTGGAGATGCCCCTTCATATAGAATTTGTTAATATGACCGTGGATCAGCTTGAGACCTTTGAAGATCTTCTGACTACACTTGAGGATGCGGAAGATGAAGTGGATGACTTTACTTTCACGTATTATCTTGAACAATATGAAGATGATGAAGAATAAATCGGCTTCACTGAATAAATACAACCCCGCAGATTGGTCTGCGGGGTTTTTAATGGGTTATTTAAAATTTGCTTAATTTTATTGTACTGTTCAATACATACAAAGCTTCGCCGTTCAAGATAATTCGCAGTACATGATTTTTCATTTTGACCATAATGATTGATTCACACGCTCTTTTACAGAATTGAACGGGCGATCATCCATTTATGAAATTAAAAGCAGCTTCAACACCATGCATTTCATTTAAAAGATTTCATTCTCTTCTCTGTAATGAGGCACGGATGTGGTATTTTTTAGTTTTCAGACCATAAGTTTTATTACTACTTTTATCAGATTAATACACCAGCTATGATCATCTGTGAAAACCTGTTGTTTTCTCACGGCGCGAAAATTGAAAATTACACATCAGGCGAATTCATCTTTGAAGAAGGAACCGAACCCAAATATTATATGCAAATAAAATCCGGAACCGTGAAACTTGCCAGTGTGCTTGAAGACGGAAAGGAATTTATTCATGGGATTCCCTTTGACGGACACTGCATCGCCGAAACCTATATCTTTAATAATAAAAAATATGCTATCAATGCCATTACCATCAACGATTCTGAAATTATAAAACTTGAAAAAAATAAATTAAAAGAACTTCTGTTAAAAAATCCTGCTCTCATTTTCAATATCTATTCTTATACGGCCGACCGTATGCATTACAGGTATCTTACGTCCGCATCATTTTCATTCAAAGATCCGCTGACCAAGCTGGAGCTTGTGATGAATTATATGAAAAACTATTTCGGATTCAAAGAAAAATACGCTTATGCCGTTCCTTATACCAGACAGCAATTGGCCTCACTTACAGGCCTGCGTACCGAAACCGTGATCAGAACCATAAAAAAAATGGAAAAACTGGAGATCGTAAAATTAAACAACAGTAAAATTTATTTTTAAACACAAAAAATCCTTAACACTACTGCTAAGGATTATATATTTAAGTAATATACTGCTTTACTTTCCGATAGCTTCGCTAATCGGATTTCCTACATTTCCGCTCGGGAACTGAATCTTTAATAACGAAGAAACGGTCGGCGCAATATCAGTCATAAAATAAGGTTTACTGCTTTCACCATGTTGAATTCCCCATCCCATAAAAATTAAAGGGATGTGTGAATCGTAAGAATTCCATACACTGTGTGTGGTACCTGTTTTTGAATACGGAGGAAGCATAGAATCGTGAGAAATCAACTGGATATCTCCGCTTCTCTGCCTGTTGATCCCGTTAATAATTCGCTGTTTAATCGGTTCCGGAATAGATGCCTGAGCCACTTTCGTTACAGAAACGGCATACAATTCGGTAGGATCTTCTTCCAGTTCTTTTACTGTAAAATCAATCACGTCATCGAGCTCGATCTTATTTTCTTTCAGTAATTTTCTGTCAAAGTAAACCTGGTAATTGTCAATGGCGTTGATCAGTTTATCAACTCCGAATTTATCTTTCAGTTTCTGATTGACTTTCTTTTCCATGTCTTCCCCGAAAAAGCCCGTCGTAATTTTATGTTCCTGTAAAAAACCTACCGAATGCGCTCCGCCATGATCTGCAGAAAGGAAAACCGTATACTTTCCTTTTCCGACTTTCGAATCTAAATAATTGAAAAATTCTGCTAAATCTTTATCTAATCTCAAGTAGACATCTTCCACCTCAATAGAGTTCGGACCGAATTTGTGACCTGCATAATCGGTAGAGGCAAGGTTGACTGCCAGCATATCCACAATATCATCTCCCCCTAACTTTTCTCCTTCTACAGCAGCCTCGGCTAACTTCAGGGTCAGTGTATTTCCGAAAGGCGTATACCGGATATTGTCTTTCTTGGCTTTATAATCCGCTGCCAGATTACTGTAAGGAAAGGTAGGTGTTTTTGAACTTCCCAAAAGCCCTTCCCAGGAAGAGTTATCCGGTGAACTTTCTGTGTACTCATTGATCGGAAGTAAAGTATTCCATCCGTTTGCCACCAATTTATCCGGTAGATTCTGTGAATTGAAAGATTTTACCCATTGCGGTAAATCATTCATATACCAGGTGCTGGTAATAAAATTTCCGGTAGAATCATCAAACCAGAAAGCACCATTGGGCGTATGACCAGCTGGTAAAATGGAAGCTCTGTCTTTTAAAGAAACCCCGATTACCTTACCCTGAAAATTTGTTGCCAGTCTCAACTCGTCAGAAACGGTTGTCGACCACAGGTTTTTAGGTGAATGGCTCCCTACTCTTGTATTGGCAGTGCCAACAGGTTTTACATCTTCATCGGTCGTACAATAAACATTTTTTCCTGTTTCCTTATCGGTCCAGTCATTTCCTGCGATCCCGTGAATCGCCGGAACTGAGCCTGTATAAATACAGGTATGCCCTAACGCGGTCACCGTGGGAACGTAAGGAATATGCACATTATTTAAAGAATATCCTGTATTCAGAAGTCTTTTGAAGCCATCATTACCGTATTTATTATAAAAACGATACAAATAATCCCATCTCATCTGATCCACTACTAACCCTACGACCAGTTTCGGCCTTTCTAACTGAGAATTTTTGTTCTTCTGCGCATTGATTGTAATTACGGACAGAAATGTAGCTGCCGCAACTGAAATTTTCCTAAGCATCTGGTAAATTTTTTGTTGACAGCAAATTTACGGGTTTTGAAAGTTTCAGTGTGTGAAATTTTGATTAAATTTGATTTCTATCGTTTTTATGAAACACCTCTTCTTTCTAAGCCTGTTTATTTTTTCGGTCAGTTTATCTGCTCAGGACGGTTTTGTCAGAACTAATTGTGGAAATTTAAAATTACTCATAAATTCTAATGTACATAAAACTGTTAATTTTTTAAGCGAAAATAATTATAAAAAAATAATTAATGACAGCATTCAAAAAAAGAGAATATTATTTAAAAATATAAAAGAAAATACAGATTTGCGTAGGGAATTTCAGAAAAAATTTCCGGAAAAACTAACACGACATTGTATTAATTCTAATTATTTTAAAGATGACAGTATAAAATATTATTCGTATTGTGACAGTGCTACCACTATGATTCTTACAGCTAAAGAATTTAATTTTTATATTTTCAAGGTAAATGCTTTTGAAGTGAGTAGTTATCTACTTTTTAATACCCGTGATCAAATAATATATTCAACGCATAACTATCCCTTGATTTTTGATAAGGGAAGAACTGTTTTTGATATTGGGTATGTTTATGCAGGGTTTAAAACAGCTAAATATTATAGATTCAATAGGAAAAATACTGAATATTTTGATTTTTCTATTCCTCCTCAGTATTCATTTAAAGATTTTAAAATAATTGATGATAAAAAAAGAAAAAAAATTGCAGTTGATCTAATAAGCTATCAGTTAAAAAAAGGGAAACCAGGAAGTAAATATGATTATGAATATGACAAAGATGATTATTGCAGGAAATTTCTGCTTATTGAATAATCATTAAATCTTCTCAACCTATAACATCACCAGACCTGACTATGAAAGAATCCGATGTTTTTTAAAATGGTATGAAGTAATAGGACCCTTCGCTTAATCTCACAATATCCGTAAAAATAATTATAGAAAATGCAAATCAAAACACTGGAAAAATTAGTTTCCAACCCTACGCTGCATTGGGGGCTCAACGGTTATGAAACCGATAAAATCTTTGCTGTTTCCGTTATTAAAATCGAAAACTCTTTTGAGTTTACCCTTCGGAAAAAAAGTCAATACTACCGGAAGGTTTGGGAAATAACTGATAAAGATATTGATCATCTGAATAAAATTATTGAACAGGGAAATTCGTTCGGAGCCTTTGAAAATGATGAATTAGTCGGCTGGGCTATCTGTGGCTTCAGAAAGCGGAACAACAGTCTTTTTATCGAGAGTATGCTGATCAGTGAAAAATACCGGGGTCAGAACGTTGGAAAATTATTCATTAAGAATATCAACAGAAAGGCTAGAGAATTACAGTGCAGCCTGGTCGAACTGGAAACCCAGAACACCCATTATCAGGCAATAAAATTTTATCAGAATACAGGGTTTTCCATAACAGGAATTAACACCAAGCAGTACAGCGATTCTACAGAAACAGCGGTGTATATGAGTTTTGATGTATTGTTATAAAGGTATAATCTACAGCTATTACTGTACCCCAATAAAAGGGTTTTGCAACTTTGAATATCTAAAATGTTACTGTTCCTTATCGGGAATACCTGTATGCAAAATTGGCAGGAGTTTTCCACCATTTTCAAAACTTATCCACAAATTCACCTTTTTTATCCACAATCGTATTTCCCCAGTGGGTAATGGCATCCAAAACAGGAATGAAAGTTCTTCCAAAGTCCGTCAACGAATATTCTACACGGATCGGAGGTTTATCGCCGAAAACTTTTCGTGTAATCAGGCCATCTTTTTCCAACTGTTTCAGCTGGAGGCTTAAGGTCATTTCAGTAATGGAAAATAATTCTTTTCTAAGTTCGCTGTATCTTTTTTCATGATCTTTCAGATGATATAAAATCACAGTTTTCCACTTGCCACCTACCAGATCCATTGCCAGGCTTACCGAGCATGGATATCGTTTTTCACCGATCTTAACATAATTTCCGGAACATTCCTTTTTCATTTTTCAGACCTATCACAATAGATAGGTATTGCAAATGTAGGGTACTCCAGTTAATTTTGCAACTATCAATTTTATAGTATAAAAAATAAGACTATGCCATTACTTATTCTCGGACATCCGAATATCGAAAAATCATTAGCCAATAAAACCATTGTTGAAGAGCTGGAAAAAAGCAACCTGGATATTGAAATCAGAAATCTGTCCCAGCTTTATCCCGATTACCATATTGATGCAAAAGCTGAACAGGAAGCATTATTGAGACATCAGAGCGTTATCTTTCAGTATCCTCTTTACTGGTATACGATGCCCGCAGTTTTAAAACACTGGTTCGATATCGTTTTTGAATACCAATTCGCGTACGGTTCAAAAGGAGATCAGCTAAAAGGGAAAAACTTCATTCCCAGTTTCACGGTCGGCGGGCCGGAGAGCGAATATCAGACGCTGGGTGAACATCATTTCCGCGTTTATGAGTTCTGCAAAAACCTGGAACAGACCGCTTATTTTGCACAGATGAATTATGTTGAGCCTTTTTATTTTCACGGCACTTCAGTTAATGCAGGATATACGGAAGAAGAGATAAAAGAGAAAGCAAGAGCGCAGGGAAAAGTTTTGATCGAAAAACTAAAGGAAATAGGTACTCTATCCAATATGATCATTGATGCAAAAAAGTAAGATTTTCGATGTTTTTAAATCCCAATAAAGTGTGTTAAATTTATTTGTATATTAGTAATCAGCAAACTAAAATATTAATCACTATGAAAAATCTAAAAAAATTAGCCAGTAAAGAATTATCTTTCATTCAGGGCGGCGATACAGCTTATGCTTTCTGTGATGAAAGCGGCGTGTGCCCGCCGACATTTCCGTCTAATGCCCAAACCTATTGCAGCGACGGGATCTGCTACAGGGCAAATGGCGGCGGAGGTCCCGGAGGAGGATGCCACGAACCTCTACATCTTTGTGAACCATGGGAGACAGGATGTGGATGCGTCTATTTTTAAAATTTTGTTAGATATTTTTAGAGCGGATTTTTTCCGCTCTTTTTTTAAACCATACCATTTGAATTTACTTTAAACTTACTTTTTATAGAAATAATTTTATTTTTGCAGAAAATTACTATGAAACGGATTAAACGTACCGGCTTTTTTTTAATCATTAATTCATTACTACTTATCAATTGCCAGACAGATGATACTCTGGAAAATGAACCTCAAAATAATATTCCGAATTTCGAGAATTATCATTTCCGGTATATGGATTATCCGAATGGCGTTATGCCTGGTGGTAACGGAATGGTGAAAATAGAATATGATCATCAGAACAGACCTATAAAACGCATTGGCGGATTGACACTACTCCCTGCTTCTACAGGCTATACTTACTTGTACTCAAGTACGTATACTGAAGCTGTTACTTATGGAAATAATGAAATATTTCTTTTTGTAAAAAGTCCAGAACCAAACAATTTTCCGGATCGTCTGAAAACTGTTTTTAAAATGGAAAATGGTAAAATAATAAGGAAAGTGGAAGTCAATGTAAATTATCCGAATGCTAATGACACTATTAATTATTATTATACTGATAACAAAATAACAAGATCTTACAGAAAGAAAATATTTCCTGTCAGTGAATCGAAATATTACTATAATACCTCAGGAAATGTAGACAGTATCGTAGCAAGACCTTTTACTTATCATGATACCACGCAGACCTGGGAAGTTGATCATGTTACGAATTACAGAACAGTACAGACTTTTAAGAATTATGATCATTCTTTTAATCCAACTAAAAAACTGATGCTTTTCGAAGAAATTTTTAACCGATCTCTTTCTAACAATAATTACAGGTCGTATGAGAGCAAAGCATATGACTTTAACGGAAGTGTTTTACAATATTATACCTGGAGCTGGACATTTAATTATGCAAATGACCAGATTATTTTTGGAAATTAATGTTTAATTGATTTCCTAATCCAGATACAAATCCATTTTCATACATCTGAAGATGGATTTTTTTGGCTACGCAAAAAGTAGATTCGGCTACAGCCGGTTTCTGTGCAATCCTGAACTTTGCTTCAATAAAAAAATTAAAAAATGAAAATTATTGTAACCGGCTCATTAGGAAATATCAGTAGACCATTAACAGAAGAACTGATCAGTAAAGGCCATGATGTAACAGTTATCAGCAGTAAGCCTGAAAGACAGTCTGAAATAGAATCTCTGGGAGCAAAAGCAGCCATCGGAACAATGGAGGATACTGTCTTTTTAACCGAAACTTTTAAAGGTGCTGATGTTATCTATGCCATGGAAGCATTAAACGCGGGCGTTTTCTTCAATCATGATATTGATTTTATTCAGGCAAATATTCAGATTGCAAAAAATTATAAAGAAGCTATTCAAAGATCCGGTGTAAAAAATATAATTCACCTAAGCAGTATCGGTGCTCATATGGAAAACGGTAACGGCATTTTGAAGTTTCATCATGAAGCAGAAAAGGTCTTCAATGAACTCCCTGACGACATTTCTATTAAATTTATGCGCCCTGTAGGTTTTTACTACAATATGTTCTCTTTTATTCCAACTATAAAATCACAGAACCTGATCATTCAGAATTATGGCGGTAATGATAAAGAACCATGGGTTTCCCCTTTTGACATTGCTTCCGCTATTGCCGAAGAAGTAGAAAAACCATTCAGTGGCAGAGAGATCAGGTATATTGCCAGTGAAGAGATTTCACCTAACGAAATTGCAGCAACGCTTGGGGAAGCCATCGGAAAACCCGATTTAGAATGGTTGAAAATTTCGGATGAAGATCTGTTAGGTAATCTAATAAAAGCAGGAATGAATCCGGAAACGGCAAAAGGTTTTGTGGAGATGAATACGGCAAGACGAGGTAGTATATTGTATGAGGATTATAATAAAAATAAACCTGTTTTAGGAAAAACCAAAGTAAAAGAATTTGCCAAGGAATTTGCTAAAGTCTATGTCAACAGTTAATTTCTTTATCTTAAAATAAAACGATCAGGAAATTTTGCTAAAAACAGCTGTTACTATTATAACATGTTCTTTTCCTATATAAAATTGCAAAAAACAATTAATTTAGTATGATGAAACAGCCCGTCAGACTCAAAACAATCAGCGAATTCCATCAGTTCCGCGGATTACCTAAACCCGAACATCCGTTGATCAGCGTGATTGATTACAGTACCATCAGTCATGATGCTGATGTAAGAGAATTGAGCTGGGTGCTCGATTTTTACTCGATTTCGGCAAAAAGGACTTCCAATACCAAAATAACGTACGGCCAGCAGGCTTATGACTTTGACGAAGGGGTATTGTTTTTCATGGCTCCCGGGCAGGTTTTCAGTGTTACCGTTGACCCTGATCCGAATAGGCGGTCCCAACATACGGGTTGGATTTTACTGATTCATCCCGACTTTTTCTGGAATACTTCTTTAGCCAAAAGCATCAGACAGTATGAATTTTTTGATTATGCGGTCAACGAAGCGCTGTTTCTTTCCGAAAAGGAAGAAAACACCATTTACAGGATTATCGAAAATATTCAGCAGGAATATCATTCCAATATCGATCAGTTCAGTCAGAATATCATTATTTCACAAATAGAGACCCTGCTGAATTATGCTGAACGTTTTTATCAGAGACAGTTTATTACCCGAAAAATATCCAACCATCAAATCCTTGATTCCTTAGAAAAATTATTGACGGATTATTTCAACCACGAAGATCTTATCACCAAAGGACTTCCTTCCGTACAATTTGTTGCGGAGCAGTTACACGTCTCTCCGAGTTATTTAACAGGACTTCTGAAAGCTTTAACCGGACAGAGCACCCAACAGCATATCCATGAAAAACTGATCGACAGAGCCAAGGAAAAACTGTCGACCACTCCGCTCTCGGTAAGTGAAATTGCTTATGAGCTGGGCTTTGAGCATCCTCAGTCTTTTAACAAACTCTTTAAGAATAAAACCAGCCAGACCCCTCTGGAGTTCAGACAGTCTTTCAATTAAATAAATTTTTAACATTATATGAATAACTGCACATCATTTGTTAGCTTTGGTTTCTAATCTTCCGATAATATTTCAAAATATAATTGATCACTTGAATATGAAAATAATGGTTTCCCGTAATTACCTCTGAAGCATATTTTTTACTTTTGAAAATATGAACAAAAAAAATCATTTGTCAATATTTTTATTATTGTTGAGCGCAATTAATTGCAATAAAAAGGAGATCAAACCAATACCAGTCTCACCTGACAGTATTTCTATAATTTCAACTGTTCAAGCATATGAAAGTGAAGGCAAAAATAAATCGGAAACAGAATATAGTATGATCAAAAGAATTGACAGTAAAATAGAAATAAGAAATGATGGCGATTTTAACAAGATGACGCTTTTTGAAGTGGAAAAAGATATTAGTTTGGATCAACTCAAAGAATACTGTTCAACTGTAAAGCCCAGCTATAGAGAAGGATACTTCCAGATTTTGGTATTTTTCAAAAAACCTTACAGTGCAAGATTTCCTGATAATTCTGTCACTGGAATGTATATGGAAGAAGATGATATGAAAAATATTAAAGCCAGTTATACCATCAACAATAAAAACGGATATAGCAAGCTGGAGTATTATGATAATAATAATTATGAAAGTCATGCAGAAACGGTCACTATAGATTAACCTATCATTATTAACATAAAACCACGCTCCTAGGCGTGGTTTATTATATAAAGTCAGATGAAATTAAAACTTCAGATCTCCATTAACTTCTCTTACCGCTTTGGCAGCTTCAGCAAATTTTAATTGCTCGTCTGCAGTAAGGGTAACATTGATGATTTTTTCCACACCGTTGGCACCGATAATAGCCGGAACCCCAAGGCAGATATCGTTTTGTCCGTATTCCCCTTCAAGCATTAGGGAGCAAGGAATCATTTTCTTTTGATCACAAGCGATGGCCTGCACCATTACAGAAACAGCAGCACCTGGAGCATACCAGGCTGAAGTTCCCAATAATTTAGTAAGGGTAGCACCACCTACTTTGGTTTCTTCAATAACGTATTTCTGTTGTTCATTATCTAAAAATTCAGTTACAGGAACACCGTTTCTTGTTGCCTTGCTCAATAAAGGTAGCATTCCGGTATCACTGTGAGCAGCGATGACCATTCCGTCTACGTCAGAAATAGGAGCTTCCAGAGCCTCAGCCAATCTGTATTTGAATCTTGCAGAATCCAGGGCACCACCCATTCCGATGATTTTGTGCTTAGGAAGACCTGAAGTTTTGTGTACCAAATATGCCATGGTATCCATCGGGTTAGAAACCACAATAATGATTACTTCAGGTGAATGTTTTACCAAGTTTGCCGTAACATCTTTTACGATTCCTGCATTGATACCGATTAATTCCTCTCTCGTCATTCCCGGTTTTCTTGGGATTCCGGATGTTATCACTGCTACATGAGAACCTGCAGTTTTGCTGTAATCTCCTGTTGTTCCGGTAATTTTGGTATCGAATCCGTTTAGAGATGCCGTCTGCATCAAATCCATGGCTTTACCTTCAGCAAATCCTTCTTTAATGTCTACTAAAACGACTTCCGAACAGAAGTTTTTCATTGCGATGTATTCTGCACAGCTGGCTCCTACCGCGCCTGCTCCTACTACAGTTACTTTCATTTTGATTTATTTTTAAATTATTCGTTTAAGTTTATTATTGTAACAGCCCAAATTTAACAATTCCTGAAAAATTGGGCAATCTTTCAGGAATTTAATTATCGGATGTTTAATTAACGTTTAATAAGAATGTGTATAACTTTTTAGCTCCGGACAATACTTCATTATAATGTTCCTCTTTCACTTCAGTATCCAGAACCTCTTTGAAGCTTTTCCACATAGGTCCTGTATTTTCCTGGTAACATCCAAAGAAATTGAAGGTCACCTGGTCAAAGCCTTCTGTTTTTGAAAGCTGTTTGGCTATTACATTACCTCCTAAAGTAGAGCCTTCGATCACATACATTGCTCCTAAAGCTTCGTTTTCATTATCGAATTCCAGAGTATGGGAGACCGCCTGATTATCCAAAGAAAGACTTTCAAGGTCTTTTTCTATGAGAGAGAGTTTCTTACGGTTGGCCAACTGAAGTTTATCAGAAAAATTTTCTTCAAGACTGCTGAAAATTTTGTCCTCAGCGTGAAGAAGCATTAAATAATTGTTATGAATGATTTTTTTATAGTCTTCTAAAGTGAAGGTTCTGTTAAATATTTTTTCAGAACTAAACAATTTCTCAGCCGCATCGTGAAATTCAGCAGTATTTTTTTTAAGATATTCTGATACCATAATAAGGTTTAAAATTTCCCAAATTTAAGGCTTTTTAAACGTTAAAATGAAACTTGTTCCCTCTTTATTGCTAACATAATCAACATTTCCGCCGATTCTTTTCATAATCCGGTGTACAATTGATAATCCTACTCCATTCCCTTTAAATTTTTTAGCATTATCCATTCTGTTGAAAATTTTAAACATTTTATATTTTTCTTCTTCCGGAATTCCTATTCCGTTATCAGAAATACGGTAAACAACCGTATCGCCGCTCTCTCTTCCTTCAATTTCCACCTTAGGGTGTTCACTTTGTGAAGAATACTTAACAGCATTATTGATAATATTTAAAAATACCTGATGAAGCATTGTTTTATCGGCTAAAACATCAGGACAGTCTTTGATAATGATTTCACTTTCGGGACTTTCAAAGGTAATCTTTGCGTTTTCTGAGATCTTCTGAATGGTTTTAAATGTTTTGATATTCTCCAGCTCAATTTCACTGTGCTTTGCACGGCTCAGCTGCAGTACGTCATGCATCATTTCTGCCATTGTATCGATCTCTTCAATTATAGAATTGATTTTACTTTTGCTTTTTTCGGACCCGTCTGTCAGACTTTTCAACAGCATCTGGGCATTCAGCTTCATCACCGTTAAAGGAGTTCCGAGATCATGGGAAATGGTATATGAAAAACTGTCCAGCTCTTCGTTTACTTTCTTCAGCTCATCATTAAGCCGTTTGATCGTAATATAATTTTTATGGGAAGTTTCAAGAATAAGATCGCGAACAGTCTGCACCGCAGCGATATTTCTTGAATTCCATCTCTTTGAGTTTCCTCTGATATTTTCTGTAAATAACCGGAAAGATGTTCTCGGCGAAATGATCTGTTTCTCTTCTCCGTTCTGAGAAAATACACTGACTTTCTTCTCAGGATTTCCAGCCCAGTTGATGTGTTCATCAAATTCTTTGCGGAACCATATCAACATTTCATTCTTGCTCTTTTCAACAAAGTAAATAATAATTCCGGCGCTTTTTTCATTCAGCTGAAGCATTTCTCCATATTCTTTCAGAAAACTTCTGTTGGAATAAATAATTTCATCCGTATTTTCATGCGCCCAGCTAATAATTCTTTTAATTAACTTATTATCGGGAACAAACCCGTCAGTCACTATATTTTCACCAGAAACAATAGCTAAACCGTCAGCTTCCGGAAGATTTCTTATTTCCGTTTTGTTTTCAACCAAAGAATCAAATAAGCTGTTATGCTTTAAGAATTCTGATTTCAGCTGGGAAGATATTTCAGTAAGCTCCAGTCTGTAGTTTAATTCTTTTTTAGACTTAAAAGAAGAGTAGGCATTTGATGCCAGGGCTGTAAAAATCCCCGCCTGCACCCGGTCCTCAAGATCAATATGCTTTGGTTCAGAATTCTGGCAGGTTACCAGTCCCCAAAGATAATTATCAATAATAATAGAAACACTGAAGCTTGAAGAAGCTCCTGAGTTTTTAATATATTGGCCATGAATAGGTGACATAGCACGGGTTGCTGTAAAAGTAAGATCTACAGGTTCGCTACTTTTACTCAATACCGGTACTGGCTCCGAATATACATTGCTGAAAATTCTTTTCCTTTTCTTGATGTAAAGTTCGCGCGCCTGTCTGGGAATGTCCGATTCCGGATAGTGCAGTCCGAGATAACTATCCATATGATCATCTCTTTTTTCTGCAATCACCTTTCCAGAGCCATCCATCATAAATTTATAGACCATCATGCGGTCATAATTCACAATTTTGGAAAGGGTACCGAGAAGCTGTTCCCAAAGCTCCTGTTCATCACCGATGATGTAAAAATTATCATATTTGTTAGAAATGCGTTTATTAGGATTTACCAAAACTCTTTCAAACTCTAAAAAAATATTTTTCCCACTTCTGAAAATCGAAAAATGATATTCTGTATGATTAATAATAATTTTATCAAAGTAGGTTTCGTTCTCTCGTTTGGTAAAACTATCAAGGGAGTTATAAATTTCAGACGCTATAATATTCTGGAAACTTTCAGGAAAGTCCGTGATTTTTTTACCGAAAAGCTGTTCAACATTTTCGACCGTAAAAATATCCTTAATATTCTGGCTCAGAAAAGTAATGGAATGAGAAATTGTGTCTATGCCAATCAGATATCCAAAACTTTGTATATGGCCCGGAATATGGATGGGCTCTTCATGACATTCTACAAAATTCATAATTTTTTTTGATCTATCAAATGTAATGATTTTTTTACAGCTATACCACTGTGTGGTATGTATTCTTAAAAGTGTTAAAATGCCTTTCTTTAGTGGTATAACCTGTATTAATTATGATTTTCACAAAAATAACTCTTTGAATATTTAACATTTAAACCATTAATTATTTGTAATATACTAAAAAACATCAAATCAGCACCTTAAAATTTTGTAAATATGATCATTAACATGAATTAAATATTAATTTTTAAAATAATTATGTTAATTAAACAAAATTATTTAAATTTATATCACCAAAGATTGAAAATATTTAAAAATCATTAAAAATATTCCTGTTAGAAATTCAGCTCACAACCTACCTAACTCTAAATATTATTATGAAAAATTTCCCATCGATTCTTTTTTCTCTTATTTTATCCACCGTACTCTGGAGTGAATATCACGCCTGCGAAAAAGTGCTCTACAAGGGACCTGGACACACGATCATCACTGCTCCCTGGATTCTGTCTGAAGGAACCGAAAGATTGACCACGGTCTGTATTTCTCTTTCCGACGCTTTCGGTGACCATTCCGTTTTTGAATATATTAGTAGAAAACCAGTTATTCATCTTTCTCCGGAATATACCGTGGCAATCCATTTCCGGTTTTTATGAACAGCCGGCTTTCAATAATGATGGAAAAGGTATTCCGGGAACTTAACTAAGATTTATTTATCAAAACACAATCAATATGACCTTTTTTTCAACCAAAAAAAGCAATCTGCTTTTTTATCTTATGCTGTTTTCCCTATCCGTTCATGCTCAGATACCGGATTCTCTTCAGACCGCACAACAGCAGGAAAGCACAGTAAAATATCCTCAGCTTCAGATAAAAGGGCTGTTTCAGGCACGCTATCTTGTTGGGATGGCAGAAGATGTAGATGTCAACGGACTTCACCATTCGGATGGTTCAGGAACCAGCAATAATTTTATGGTAAAATACATGAGGATACAGGTTCGTGCGCAGATCAGTAAAAGAACTGAAGTAGTCGCATTGGCTAATTTAGCTGATTTTAAAAATGATCCCAAATCAAGAGTTCTTGAAAATGCATATTTAAAATACACCTTTAATCCAAAACTGGCGCTTACAGTTGGACAATTCAGACCCTGGTTCGGACTTGAAGAAACTTATCCTATCGATATTATTAAATCGCTGGACTGGTCCAATCAGTATACCGAATTTGGGAAATTGGGATGGACAAGCTTTCAGATCGGGATGTCAGCAACCGGACAGCTGAAATTAGGTGAAATTCCGTTTCAGTATGCCCTTTCTGTAGTTAATGGAAACGGAAAAAACCAGGTGAACGATAACGATAACGGAAAGCAGTACTCTACCAGATTAGTTTTCGGTCTCGTTAAAGATTATAACTTAAACCTTGGCTTAAACGGGGGAATCGGAGAAGTTTTCGGCAAGAAAATTTATGCGGTGGGCCTTGATTTAAGTTCGCTCGTTAATTTCGGTCAGAGATGGAGTCTGGACATGCAGCTTGAAGCAAAACAGGGTACCAATCACCAGCTGTATTTTGCTGTTGCTCCGGAATTACGACCTGAAAATCCGGACGAATACTTAATTCGCGGTGCTTACTTCCTTCCGAATTTACGATATGAAATCAATCATAAAAACCTGAGTGCCTTTGAACTTTCATGCCGGTATGAATATCTTGACACCAATTTCAGGCTCGATTCCAATCCAAGACAGACGATCACGCCGATGTTCGGAATTGAATTCTTGAAAAATTACGGGGCAAGAATTCAGCTCGGCGTTCAGTTTGACCGATATAAATACCAGATAGCAAACACATCACAGTATAATAATAATTTATTCATTGTTCAGGTACAGAGTAGATTTTAAACATAAAAAAACAGACTATTATGAAAGAAATTAATATTAGAAATGTCGCGATCACCTTTGCGGTGGCGCTCATCCTATGGTTTATTCCCGTACCGGCCGGAGTAGCGGAAAACGCGTGGCATCTGTTCGCCATTTTTGCAGCCACCATATTAGGAATTATTTTAAAAGCAGCGCCTATGGGAACCATGTGTATGATGGCCATCGGATTTACCGCACTTACGCAGGTAGTAGCACCCGGCGATGCAGGAAAGTCGATCACAAAAGCACTTTCGGGATTCGGGGATAAAGTGATCTGGCTGATTGGGATCTCATTCTTTATTGCAAGAGGGTTTATCAAAACAGGACTGGGAAACAGAATAGCTTTTCTGTTTATCCGTATTTTTGGTAAGAGCTCACTCGGATTAGCCTACGGACTGGGATTGGCAGATGTATGTCTTGCTCCTGCTATCCCAAGCAACACGGCAAGAGGAGGCGGAATTATTTATCCGATCATGAAATCAATGGCCATCAGCTTTGATTCCGTACCCGATAAACCTGAAACGCACAGAAAGCTGGGTTCTTATCTAACCTTAAACAGCTATTACATGAACCTCATTGCGTCTTCTATGTTTTTAACAGGAACAGCAAGTAACCCAATGTGTCAGAAGTTCGCTGCTAACTTAGGTATTAATATTACCTGGATGTCCTGGGCTGCGGCGGGTTTTGTTCCCGGGCTGGTTGCTTTCTTTGTAGTGCCTCTGGTATTATACAAATTGTATCCGCCTGAACTGAAAAAAACCGGTGACGCTCCGAAAATGGCGGCTCAGAAATTAAGAGAAATGGGGCCTATTTCTAAAAATGAATGGCTGATGCTGCTGGCATTTTTCATACTGCTGGGACTTTGGATTTTTGGAGGAGCCTTATCTATTGATGCAACGACAACAGCTTTCATAGGTTTAACTTTACTTCTGCTAACCTCGGTACTGACATGGGAAGATGTAAAATCAGAAAAGGGAGCCTGGGATACGATCGTATGGTTTGCGGTACTGGTGATGATGGCCAGTTCACTCAACGAACTGGGATTCATCGGATGGTTCAGTAACCTGATTAAAGCTGAGATCGGCGGAATGACGTGGACGGTCGCCTTTCCGGTAATTATTCTTGTTTATTTCTTCAGCCATTATATTTTCGCGAGTGCGACAGCTCATGTCGCAGCGATGTATGCCGCTTTACTTGGAGTAGGCGTTGCTGTAGGAATTCCTCCGATGTTGCTGGCGATGATGCTGGGGTTTTTGGGCTCCATTTACGGAGTTCTGACGCATTACGGTCATGGTCCTGCGCCTGTATTTTTCGGAAGCGGATATGTAGATTTAAAAGCTTGGTGGCTCCGTGGGCTCGAAATCGGAATTGTTCTGTTGGTTATTTATATGGGAATCGGCGGACTCTGGATGAAAGTTTTAGGGTATTACTAAAAGCAGGATGTGGGAAGCACGAAGCTGAAAGTTGTAGAAATACTTTACTATTCGCCGGAAAATCGGAGCATTCTTCTCATCCCAAGTTATTTAACATCAAAAAACAAAAAATATGCTGTCAACGCTGTCAAGAAAGATGCTGATGTGTCTTACAGGACTTTTTCTTAGCTTCTTTCTGCTGATTCATTTCTTGGGAAATCTTCAGCTTTTTTTACCGCAGGAGCAGGCACACCTTCAGTTTAATGCCTATTCGCATTTTCTGTCGGGAAATATAATCATCAAAATCGTTTCATACATTTTGTATGCAAGTATCATTCTTCATGCTGTGGAAAGTTTAATCATGACCTTAAAAAATAAAAAGTCGGGAGCTGTATACCAGACCGACCGACGTGGAAGAGCCAGCAAATGGTATTCAAGAAATATGGGAATTCTGGGAACTTTACTCTTAATTTTCCTGGTGATCCATTTTCAGAATTTCTGGTATATCTATAAGTTCGGAAATCCTCCATTAGACGAAAACGGTAACAAAGATCTCTATATTCTTGTCGTCACTGTTTTTAAAGAATGGTGGTACGTCATCATCTACGTCATTTCGATGATCGCATTGTGCTATCATCTTATTCACGGAATTTACAGTGCCGTCAGAACCTTAGGATTATTTCACCCGAAATATGTAAAATGGTTTAAAAATATTGGAATTGTCTATTCAGTCATCATCAGCGCAGGATTTGCTTTAATGCCTGTTTATGTATTCTTCACATACCGTTAAGTTGAAAATTATGATTTTAAATTCAAAAATACCGGAAGGGCCATTAGAAAAAAAATGGGAAAATTACAAGAAGACCGCCAAACTTGTAAATCCGGCCAACCGTAAAAAATTAGAAGTCATTGTTGTCGGAACCGGGTTGGCCGGAAGTTCCGTCGCTGCGTCACTAGGTGAAATGGGGTACAACGTCAAATCATTCTGCTTCCAGGACAGTCCCAGAAGAGCACATTCTGTGGCAGCTCAAGGGGGAGTGAATGCTGCCAAAAATTACAAAAACGATGGCGACAGCATCTACAGAATGTTCGCTGACACTCTGAAAGGCGGAGATTTTAGAGCCCGCGAAGCCAATGTTTACAGGATGGCTGAATGTTCCCTTAACCTCATCGATCAGGCTGTTGCCCAAGGTGTTCCGTTCGGAAGAGAATATGGCGGCTATCTTAATAACCGCTCTTTCGGAGGTGTGCAGGTGAGCCGTACATTTTATGCGAGAGGACAGACCGGGCAGCAATTGCTTTTGGGAGCTTACCAGGCTTTGATGCGACAGGTCGGAAAGAAAAGTGTTCAGTTATTTTCAAGGCACGAAATGCTTGATTTAGTCCTTGTAGACGGAAAAGCCAGAGGGATTATCGTCCGGAATCTGGATACCGGCGAAATCGAAAGGCATGCGGCCCATGCTGTTATCCTGGCTACAGGAGGTTATGGTAAAATCTATTATTTATCAACGTTGGCAATGGGCTGCAACGGTTCTGCCATCTGGCGCGCGCATAAGAAAGGAGCGTTAATGGCTTCCCCCAGCTGGATTCAGGTACACCCTACTTCACTTCCGCAGTCCGGAGATTATCAGTCGAAATTGACCTTAATGTCTGAATCTTTAAGAAATGACGGCAGAATCTGGGTTCCGCTAAAGGAAAATGAAACCAGAAAAGCGAATGATATCCCTGAAAACGAACGAGACTATTATCTGGAAAGGCGATATCCCGCTTTTGGAAATTTAGCCCCGAGGGATATTTCTTCGAGAGCGGCCAAAGAAAGAATTGATGCCGGTTTTGGGATCGGACCGCTGAAAAATGCAGTTTACCTCGATTTTTCAAAAGCGATAAAAGAACAGGGGAAAGAAAAGATTCAGGAGAAATATGGGAATCTTTTTGACATGTATCTTAAGATAACGGGATATGATGCCTATCAGGAGCCCATGATGATTTCTCCTTCTGCCCACTTTTCAATGGGCGGACTCTGGGTAGATTATGAATTAATGACTACAATTCCCGGGCTATTTGCATTGGGGGAAGCTAATTTTGCGGACCACGGAGCCAATCGGCTGGGTGCAAATTCTTTGCTTCAGGCTTCTGTAGATGGATACTTTATCGCGCCTTACACGATTGCCAATTATTTATCACAAGAAATCCATACCGGAAAAATCTCAACAGACACCCCTGAATTTGATAAAGCAGAAAGTAATATCAAACAGCAGATTGAAGGCTTTATCCGTATCAACGGGACAAAAACAGTGGATTATTTCCATAAAACCTTAGGAAAACTGCTGTACGATTATTGCGGCTTAGCCAGGAATGAAGAAGGGCTGAAATATGCCATCGGAGAAATAAAAAAGCTGAAACAGGAGTTTTACAGGGACGTAAAAGTTTCCGGCAAAGGTAATACCATGAATACTGAACTTGAGAAAGCAGGTCGTGTAGCCGATTATTTTGAAATTGGTGAACTGATGTGCTACGATGCTCTAACCAGAAACGAATCCTGCGGAGCGCATTTCCGGGAAGAATTTCAGACCCCGGATGGAGAAGCTGTACGAAACGATGCCGAATTTCAGTTTATTTCGGCATGGGCCTGGGCAGGTGAAAATAATGAGCCGGAACTCATTAAAGAACCTTTGGTTTTTGAAGAGATACAGCCGACGGTAAGAAGTTATAAATAAGACTTAACCTAACAAACACAAAATTATGGATTTACATCTGAAAATATGGAGACAGAAAGACCGCCAGAGCGAAGGGAAGCTGGTGAATTATAATTTAACAGAATTGAATCCTCATATGTCTTTCCTTGAGATGCTGGATATTTTAAATGAAAAACTTATCGTTGAAGGTGATGAACCTGTCGAGTTTGATCACGATTGCCGTGAAGGAATCTGCGGACAATGCGGCATGATGATCAACGGGATTGCTCACGGGCCTCTCGAAAATACGACAACCTGCCAGCTGCACTTGCGATCCTTCAAAGATGGCGAAACTGTTTTAATAGAACCTTTCCGGGCAGAGGCTTTTCCTGTAAAAAGAGATTTGAAGGTCGACCGTTCCGCATTTGACCGGATTATTTCTTCGGGTGGATTTGTTTCGGTAAATACGGGACAGGCTCCTGATGCAACAGCAATTGCAGTAACCCATCAGACTGCCGAAGATGCTTTTGATTCTGCAGCATGCATTGGCTGTGGAGCGTGTGTTGCAAGCTGTAAAAATGGAAGTGCCGCTTTATTTACTTCAGCAAAAATTACGCATATGGTGTTGCTTCCGCAGGGAAAAGAAGAACGGAGCCATCGTGTTTTAAGTATGGTAAGACAGATGGATTCCGAACATTTCGGCCACTGTTCCAACACTGAAGCCTGCGAAGTGGAATGTCCGCAGGGAATTTCCGTTCTGAATATTGCGAGAATGAATTATGAATACAACCGAGCATTGTTTTTCAGAAAGTTATAAGTGCAAAATATTTTTCTCTGAACCCTTCAGTGTTGCGAAGTTTATGAAATCCGGACTAATAATATCATCAGACCATTTATAATGAGAATAGGGCAAATATTTTTTGCCCTATTTTTACAATTTACTATTTTTTTTACACTTCTTTATCGAAATACAGCATATAGTATTTCCCTTTTTCATCTTCTCCTGTCGCCAATTTCTGACGGTCTCCATGAATGTAAATGTGGAAATTTTTATCTAATTTAATAATGCTTTTAAAATGCCTTTGCGTTTTCTTAACAGCCGCTTCACTGATTGGGAATTCTTCTGCAATATTGATCTGCATATCCTGCTCATAGTCTGTTTTAAAATTATTAAAGCTTTCGATCACATGCTCATCTCCCAATACCTCCGTCGCAAATTCATCCAACTTAAATTCTTCTTTCTCTTTGAAAAAATTAATGGATTTATTTAAGAAATCTGCCTGATCCGCTTTAGAAACTTCAAATTCCTGAGGCAGTTGCTTCGTGATATAATCCTTATACACCATTAATGCTTCCTGCGTATGAAAATATTCGTCATCCCGCTGCTTAACCTTTAAGAAATCTTCGAACCAATAATACATATCTCCGTTTTTATTATTGTCAACCACAGAAAGTACATATCCGGTTTCTTTGTCATTATTGTAAATCAAAGCAGCCTTATCGATCTTAGACAAACCGATGCCCTGGTCTTTAGCAATGTCGAAGCTTTCTTCCTGAGGAGAAATTTTTAAGAAAGATTCTCTTTTTTCCGTTTTAAATATACCGATCTTGTCTACCCGCTCTGTTCCTTCTCTTTCATCTTCAAAGTATACAATAAACAATTCGCCTCCCTGCACTCTGGGATTTTCAGCAGCCTCAAACAGATGTTTGGCTATATTTTCAGATTCCCAGAGAAACTTGGCTTTATCATCAAAAATTTCAGATACAGAACTGAAAACCGGATTATTCACCAGGTAGGTGTCACTGTAAAAATGGAAGGTTTCTTCGGATTTAAATGATCCTAAAAAGTAATCTTCAAGCAATTCTGCCATTCCTTCTTCCAGTTGCAATTCCTCCTGAGAAAGCGTTAAAGATTCTCCGTTGATTTTATTTCCTACTCTGTGTACTACGATTTTTGAAAACATCTTAAATATTTTGGACTGCAAAGATATTAATTATCTTATATAATCAGCAGTATTTCATTCTGATAAAAACCTTATCATTCTGATATCCTTTTTTCCTCCCTAAAAACTGGAATATTCCATATAAAATACTATTAATCAATATATTACATTTAAAACCAACGAAAGGAATATTATTTGACACTATGAACATCAAAACAGGAAAATGGACTTAAAAACACTTAACCGTCTGGATACACTGAGAAGAGCGAAAAGCAAAGGACCTGAAAGGCCGGAATGGCTGAAACCCTATCATCTTTTGTTCATTGCATTTTTAGTGATTTTAATTTTCGGCGCCCTTATCAAAATTCTATAATTAAAACTTATTAAAATGAATTGTTTACAAGCTGTTCAGGAAATCTGCAAGGTTATTCCCGATATTCAGGATGAACTTACGGAGGATAAAACGCAAAACCCTTATTCGGTCATCCGGATTTTTACCAACCGCATAAAAGGTATGGTCCGGCAGGACGAAAGAAAGATTCTATTTAAAAGCTTAGATAAAATGGATGAAATTTACAGAAACGGAGATCAGTTATTGAAAAATGCCGTTGAAAATACTTTCATCTATTCTTTAGACGGGCTTACGGTAATCTGTAATCAGGAATTCCGGAAAGTAATATTCAGTTATCTTTCCGGAGATATGCAGAAAATATACTTCAGACAGATCTACAGCCATGGAATATAAATTTTTTATTACATTTTTTGCCTGCTTTGTTACAAACGGCTTAAAACATACAAATATCAACCTATTAAAAATCAAATCTTTATGAAAACAAAAATTAGAAAAATATCTGACTGGAAAACGCTGAAGACCTCGACCAGCAGGCAGAATACAGAGATTTTAGCAACTCACATTGCTGTGATTATCGGTGTATTTATTTTTGCGGCATGCTTATAATTTTGGTATACTTTTCGTTACGGTAGATATGTTTGAAAAATTAATTATAATGAATGTCAATAGGCAAACGATTAACCAGAATCTCGCTGTAGAGTATTTAAAATTTTTCTATCCGCCATTAAGAAACGAAATTACACAATTGTCTGTCCAGGATAATTTCGCAGGAATTATTCAGGCAACCATAAATTATCTGAAAACACTTTTACAGGAATCAAAAATAAACATTATTGCCCATCACATTAAACTGATGGATCTGATTTACAAGGTAGGAGATTCCTATGTAAAAGATATTATCGAAAACATTTTCGTAAGGTCTTTTGAAAGTTTTAAAAAGCATACAAAGATTCAGCACTGGAAGCTTATTTATCAGCATATGCCAGTCAACTTTCAGGTAATCTATAATGATCAGCAGCAACAGGATAAGATATTCTTCGGTAAATAAAACTTAACTAAAATAACTCCCCGGACAATTTTTGTCTGGGGAGTTTATGTCAGTTTTTTCTTGTAAACACCTTCTGGATCGTTTCAAGTTGATTTTTATTAATTTTTGAAACCTTATTTAATTTGGAAACGAATTCAGCGACTTCCTCTTCTGTCGACGGACACCCCAGATTGTCACCGTTTTTATCAAAAGAATCAGCCAGAACTTCACCATGAGGATTCAGAATCAGCCAAAACGGAAGCCCTGCATTTTCTCCTTTATAGGTATTCATCAGTAGCTGACCTACCGGATTTTCCAGTTTCTTTTTTTCACCTCTCTCCTGAACATCAATATAGGCAGTGACAAATTTATCTTCAAAAATAGGTTTCGTTTCCGGCAGATTCATATTTTTTTGCATTACATGGCACCACTTGCACCATGATGCATGAAAAACAAGCAATACGTTTTTCTTTTGTGCTTTAGCCTCTTTTAGAGCATTACTGAAGATCACTTCTGATTTTTCCTGGGCAAAATTCAGCTGAAACAGCACTATACTGCAGACTAAAATTATTTTATAAAACTTCATTCGATTTCTTTTGATATACTCTATGAATGTAAATAATTTTTCATGAGTTGAAAAAAAATCTCCGGTGATACCGGAGATTAAAATACTATTCTTTGATAATCTTTTTCTGATATTGTTCCTTATCGGTTGTTATTACAATGATATACATTCCGGTGGCGACTTCAGATAAAGTAAGACTTATTTTTCGTTTTAACTCATCTCTCGTTCCGTTTGCAGAATAAATAAGCGATCCTGCTCTGTCAAATAATTTCACCTCTCCGCGGCTTACATTATCTTTCATTTTAATGTGAAGCTGCATTCCGTTTTTGAATGGATTAGGATAAATGCTGAATTCATCATCTTCCACTTCAGCAGGTAAAAGATTTGCACCTTTATTCATTGTATTAACCATTTCCTTATTACTCGGATAGACCAGTATTTTCTGACCGTCGTATCCTACGGCATATACTTTCAGGGCATCAGCCGGATAATCCACGTAGGTTTTAGAAAGCGTAATATCTCCGGTCCCTGTAATAGACACACTGATCAGCTTGTTATTCTGATCATAGGTTTCAAAAGCTACCGCATTTTTCCACTTACTGCTGTTTACTTTCAGGAACCGTCCTTTGCTGTTAGATTCCAGTTCCACACCTATTCCGGTTTCTCCGGCAAGCGGAGACTTTGTCTTAAATATCTGCATACTGTTGGCAGAGATATAGTTGATATAAGGTGAAACCGGCTTCTGATATCTTTTAGAGGCAATATACTTTTTCACCTCCTCAATCATACTTTCCGTAATAGTAAGTCTGTCTTGACCATAATCTCCTATCACTCCATCTATAGGAACCAAGAAGCCAGTATTGACAAAAAAATCCGTAAGATCTTCCTGCACGGCATCACAGGTATTTTTTACAAAGTTCATAACAAGTTGTCCGTTGGTTAGATGAGACTCATCCGTCTGGAGAGATTTGTTTACAACAAAAGCATACCAGTGGGCATAATCAACTGTATTTGAAGCCAAAGAATTATTCCCGGAAGTTACTGCAGTTTCATCAGACATATTGTTGTCAAATCCGAGTGACGGAGCACCTTTAGAAGCTCCTGCAAGCTGATAATACAGCATCAGCTGCCAGAAAGGAACCAGCATTCTGAAATTGTTATCTTTCGCATCAGTAAATCCTACTTTCGCAGATTCTTCAAAGCTTTTTTTATTGATATACGTCTGCTTAATAAATTCTCCGTATCTGCTTCCGGCTACTGATGGAAAAGCCGTATATCCGGATTCCTCCTCCTCCAGTCTTGTAAATTTATGCCCACCGGAAGGATTGAAGAGATTATAATAGGCCCATAAAGAATACAGGTTGACAGTAGTTTCCGTAGTTCCCACCCATTTTATTCCGGGACGTATCTGGTTAGTATGACCCAATTCGTGAGCGATTCCCCAAATACCAAGTCTCTCCGCATCGGCAACATTGTGTGCTCCCCATGTTAAATCAAAATGTGATCCCAGCCCTCCGGCAAAATATCCTCCTTTGGATTCAGTATAAACAAATTGTCTGTTTTTTGGGTTTCTATTGTATTTAAAAAATCCCATCATTTCACGCTGTGATTTCGTAATGATATCATATTTATCTATTAATGGCTGAACAGTCGTGAAATGATATTCTTTAAGCGGATCTTTATCCATTAAGAGCTGCGTGTAATGTCCTTTAATGTCTACTTTAGGGTAAACATCATTTTCTAAGATCGAGGTCCATTCTTCAGAAGCTGTTTCTCCCGTATTAAATATTCCGTTGACAATTCCTCCTGTAATATTCAGGGTAACCGGACGTGCAGCTGGATCATCGGTATAATAAGAAATATATCCTAAGCCTTTATTCTTAATTGTAATTGTATTCAGCCCATTCTGTAACGGATAAATCTGATCTTCAGGATTACTTTCATTGGCAAAATTCCGGATATGCAGAAGCACACCACCCGAAAGAGGAATATTTTTTCCCAAAACCACCACGGTTGTATTTTTTTCAAATAAAATACCCGTAGGGTTTTCAAACGAATTATAATTTCCTATTTTATATTCAGTATTTATACTACTTAGAGTCTTATAAGGTTCATACGTTTTTACCCTGTATTTTTTATTATAGGTAGAATTAAGCAGGCACTGAGCTAATGCTTTTATAAAAGGTGAGCGGATTGAATTAACATTCTGTTGTCCTGTATTGCTTTGCAGACCAGTAAACAAGTCATCTGTGAAAACGAAAGAATAAGGAGCAGTATCAGAATTCAGGATATCTCCCTGAAAAAATTCCATTTCAGCGCAGCTGGCAAAACCATTTTTCCCGCTTAAAACTTCTATTTTAAGAAGTACAGGCTTTATTGTTGAAGGGAACTGCACTATTTTAGAACTTCCTGATTGTCCTAAGTTTTGTGTAAGAAGTATTGCATAGTTCGGATCTGATAATGTAGTATAGCTTATTTTTATATTTCCAAAGAAGCCATTATTACCTTCCTGACGCGGAATATATTTGAGATAGTCGATATTGGTCTTTCCGTTAAACTTATAGATCAGATTCACTGGAAAGTGATTCGGCGTATCCCATTTAGAGTGGTACAGCGTTGTGAGATCACCGTCCATCGTTTTATCAATATTGGTATTAGCCTGAAAATTGCTTGCAGAAGATTCGTTAACAACAGGAATAACTTTGGTTCTGTCAAAAGATATATCATTTCCTTTATAAAATTCCATTTCTGCACAGCTCGCGAATCCCGTAGTACCATCTAAAACTTCGATTTTAAGCAGGACCGGCTTTATCGTCGATGGAAAGCTTATAATTTTAGCCGTTCCCGACTGACCAAAATTCTGAGTGCTGAGTATAGTATAAGTAGTATTGGCTAAAGTAGTATAGCTTACTTTTACATTTCCAAAAAAGCCATTATAACCCGATTGGCGTGGAATATATCTTAAATAATCGATACCGGTTTTTCCGTCAAATTTATAAGTCAGACTTACCGGAAATTGGTTTGGAGTATCCCACTTAGAGTGGTATAAAGTGGACAGATCGCCATCCATCGTTTTATCAATATTCGCATTAGCCTGAAAACTGCTGGATGAAGATCCATTAATGACTGGCTGTATTCTGGTTACCTCTGTTAATCTTTCTTTTTGGTAAAATTCCATTTCAGCGCAGCTTGCAAAACCATTTTTACCATCCAGTACCTCTATTTTTAAAAGTACTGGTTTTATCATCACAGGAAAATTTACCATTTCAGCATTTCCGGACTGGCCGAAGTTATAAGTGCTTATTACGGTATAGTTGGGATTAGACAATGTTGTATAACTAATTCTCACTTTTCCGAAAAAGCCGTTATTTCCCTCTTTGCGTGGAATATATTTCAAATAGTCAATGCCTACCTTCCCATTAAATTTATACACCATATTTACGGGAAACTGGTTCGGCGTATCCCATTTAGAATGGAATAAAGTGGTAAGATCACCATCCATAGATTTATCAAGGCCCGCATTCGTTTGAAAACTATTTGCGGAAGACCCATTTAGAGCCGGCATGACCATAACCGCCGCAGTGGCGCTTGGTTTACGATAAAACTCCATTTCTGCACAGCTCGCGAAACCATCTTTACCGTCCAGAACCTCTATTTTAAGAAGTACAGGCTTTACTGTCAATGGAAAACTGACTGTTTTAGAATTTCTGGACTGATCAAGATTTTGAGTGGTCAGTACAGTATAATCCGAATTAGCGGATGTAGTGTAGCTTACCCTGATGTTTCCAAAGAAACCATTTTCACCCTCCTGCCGCGGAATGTATTTGAAATAATCAACAGCAGTCTGTCCATCAAATTTATAAATTAAATTAATGGGGAACTGATTTGGAGTATCCCATTTAGAGTGATAAAGCGTAGTCAGATCTCCATCGAGTGTTTTATCGATATCTGAACCTGGCTGAAAATTACTGGAAGAAGATCCGTTTACAGGAGATACCTTGATGTCTGAACCATTATTAAATTCACCTGTTGGAAGTACACATTCGCTCTGTACAGGTTCCATTTTCTGAGTTGAATAAAACCCTACTTCTGCAGCACTGGAAAAATTTCCGAATGCACCCGAAATATCAATTCGGATGGTTGCAGGTTGTATAATCCCATTGGAAAGAGTAATGGTTTTCGGTGTATTGTCTGCCTGAAGGGTCATACTGTTTACCGCTGTTATAAAAGTGTTGGGGTTACTGCGGGTAGAATAGGAAATTTTGACGGTAGTCCAGATACCGTTTTTTTCATTAACTCTGGGTGTATAAATAATTTTGTTGATGCTCTTTACTCTTGAAGAGAAATAAAAATTCAGCTGATCAGGTATTCCAGACTGGCTCCATTTGGAGTGATAGATGGTATTGATATCATTATCAATACAAAGTCTGACTTCTGCCCCTGACTGAGAAGGCTGTAGTGAGGTGACACGGGAAACAGGCACTTCATAGCTCTGTTGCGCAAACATTCCCCCACAGCAGAGCAGTGCAAGAATATGCAATAATATTTTATTCATCATTAATATGTTTTTACGTTGCAAAGGTAAAAAAATATTTTTGACCTATTAAATAAAGATCAAAAAAATAGTTTTTACAGTAAATAAAGCAATAAAAAAATCCTTTCTTTTTCAAGAAAGGATTCTATATATAATAATTTTCTTATTATTTCACTTCTTCAAAGTCTGCATCCTGCACATCTTCTGCTCCTCCTGCGTTTCCGGCATTCTGAGCTCCTGCATCGGCACCCGGAGTGCCTTGTCCTGCTGCATACAGTTCTTCTGAAGCCGCCATCCAGGCTGCATCCAAAGCCTCTGTTTTAGCTTTTACCTCATCTCCGTTTTTAGCTTCGAAAGCTGTTTTCAATTCTGCGTGAGCTGCTTCGATTGCTGCTTTTTTATCTGCAGACAATTTATCTCCGAACTCTTTCAATTGTTTTTCAGTCTGGAAGATCAACCCGTCTGCTTTGTTGAATACTTCAACTTCTTCTTTTCTCTTAGCATCTGCTGCAGAATTTTCCTGAGCTTCTTTTTTCATTCTTTCAATTTCTTCGTCAGAAAGACCTGAAGAAGCCTGGATTTTAATAGTCTGCTCCTTACCTGTTCCCTTATCTTTAGCGGATACGCTTAAGATACCGTTAGCATCAATATCGAAAGTAACTTCGATCTGAGGAACTCCTCTTGGTGCCGGTGGAATATCGGTAAGATCAAATCTACCAATCTCTTTGTTATCGTTGAACATCGGTCTTTCTCCCTGTCCTACTCTGATGCTCACAGCCGGCTGGTTATCAGAAGCTGTAGAGAATACTTCGGATTTCTTGGTTGGGATTGTCGTGTTCGCTTCAATTAATTTAGTGAAAACAGAACCCATGGTTTCGATACCTAAAGAAAGTGGCGTAACATCTAATAAAAGAACGTCTTTTACATCACCTGTCAATACACCACCCTGGATCGCTGCACCGATGGCTACAACCTCATCAGGGTTAACTCCTTTAGACGGTTTTTTACCGAAGAATTTTTCTACTTCTTCCTGAATGATCGGGATTCTTGTAGAACCTCCTACCAGGATTACTTCATCAATATCAGAAGTTGATAAACCTGCATCTTTTAATGCTTTCGCTACCGGATCCATAGATCTTTTCACAAGATCAGCAGCTAATTGTTCAAATTTCGCTTTGGTTAAAGTTTTCACTAAGTGTTTAGGACCTGTAGCCGTAGCGGTAATATAAGGAAGGTTGATTTCCGTTTGTGGAGAAGAAGACAATTCAATTTTTGCTTTTTCAGCAGCTTCTTTCAATCTTTGTAATGCAATGGCATCAGATTTAAGCTCTACTCCTTCTTCAGCTTTGAACTCATCAGCCATCCAGTTGATGATCACATCATCAAAGTCGTCCCCTCCTAAATGGGTATCTCCGTTTGTAGATAATACTTCAAATACACCGTCTCCCAAATCAAGGATAGAGATATCAAAAGTACCACCACCAAGGTCATAAACAGCAATTTTCTGGTCTTTGTGATTTTTATCTAATCCATATGCCAATGCAGCAGCGGTAGGTTCGTTGATAATTCTTTCTACTTTAAGACCCGCGATTTCTCCTGCTTCTTTAGTAGCCTGTCTCTGTGCATCGTTAAAGTAAGCAGGAACAGTGATTACTGCTCTTGTTACTTCCTGACCAAGATAATCTTCAGCCGTTTTCTTCATTTTCTGAAGCGTCATGGCAGAAATTTCCTGTGGGGTATATTCTCTGTCGTCAATTTTTACTTTTACGGTATCGTTTGGTCCTGAAACTACTTCATAAGGTACTCTTGAGATTTCTTTTGCATCTTCTTTGAAGTGCGTACCGATAAATCTTTTGATAGAGTATACAGTTTTCTTTGGATTTGTTACAGCCTGTCTTTTCGCAGGATCTCCTACTTTTCTTTCTCCATCTTCTGTAAATGCTACGATAGAAGGTGTTGTTCTTTTTCCTTCCGCGTTAGGGATTACTACAGGGTCTTTCCCCTCCATCACTGCAACGCATGAATTCGTTGTTCCTAAGTCAATTCCAATTATTTTACTCATAATATTTTTTATTTTTTCTATTTTAAAGTTTAATTTACACTCTCAATTTCTCAATATCTGTACCACAGGAAAATTTATGACAAATTGACACATTCCATCATTTCATTATGATAAACATTCTTACATACGGTACTTTAGGCACATGCTAGGCAGACAAAATGTAAAAAATTAATCAAAGTTTAACTTAAAAAATAGAAAATAGAATCCTGCAAATTATTATTTTTGATAAATATAACTAGAGAATGTCATTACACTTTAATCCGAGAGATATCACATGGCTAGCCTTCAATGAGAGGGTTTTGCAGGAAGCGATGGACGAAAAAGTACCTTTACATCTGAGAATTCGTTTTTTAGGAATTTTCTCCAACAATTTAGATGAATTTTTCAGAGTGCGGGTTGCCGGATTAAAGCGTGCCATGGATTTCAAGGAGAAAGTGATAGCGGAGTCTTTTTACCAGCCACCGTCAAAGATTCTTCAGAAGATCAATGAGATCGTGATAAGGCATCAGCAGAACTTTGATAAGACCTGGAAAACAATTCAGGAAGAAATGGCTGATCACAACGTATTTATTAAGACTTCGACAAACCTGACTGCAAAGCAGAAGGAATTTGTCAGAAAATATTTTGATGAAGTGGTAGAATCCAATGTGATTCCTATTTTACTTCATGAAAATACGCCAATGCCTTATATGAGAGATAAAAGCCTTTATCTGGGGGTAGCTATGCGAAAAAAAGACTGGCAATATTCAAGCAACTATGCTATTATAGAAATTCCTTCACGATTTGTAGGCCGGTTTGTCCTTCTGCCTGCAGAGACTCCTGACGAAAAAGATGTAATGCTGCTGGAAGACGTGATTACCTTCAATCTTCCCCATATTTTTTCTTATTTCGGGTATGATGAATTTGCCGCCCATGCTTTCAAAGTAACAAAAGACGCAGAAATGGACCTGGATAATGATATCCGTACCAATTTTGCCGAAAAAATAGAAAAAGGTCTCAAAAACAGAAGAAAAGGGAAACCCACACGTTTCGTTTTTGATAAAGATATGGATAAAGCTTTGCTTGAACTGCTGATCCGAAAACTGAACCTAACCAAAAAAGACAGTATTATCCCTGGCGGAAAAATTCATAATTTTAAACACTTTATGGACTTTCCGGATGTTTTTGAAAAATATGAAAGACCGGTAGAAAGAACCTCCTTTACCCACCAGGCTTTTGAACATGGCGAAAGAGTTACCGATGTCATTCTGAAACATGATGTCCTACTTACTTTCCCTTATCATAAATACAATCCTGTGATTGATCTCTTGCGTGAAGCAGCAATGGATCCCGACGTGAAATCTATCCAGATCACGGCGTACCGGCTGGCCAGCAGCTCGAAAATCATCAATGCATTGATTTATGCCGCGAGAAACGGTAAGGAAGTAACGGTCATGCTTGAGCTTCAGGCAAGATTCGATGAAGAATCCAATCTTGAGTGGAAAGAAATGCTGGAACCGGAAGGAATTACTGTTTTGGTTGGAATTCCGGATAAAAAAGTACACGCCAAGCTCTGTGTGATCAAAAAACGGGCGCACAATAAAACCATTCAGTATGGATTTGTAAGTACGGGAAACTTCAATGAGAAAACGGCCAGAATTTATGGTGATCATTTATTAATGACTGCGGACCGAAATATAATGGCAGATATTAATAAAGTTTTCAATGTGTTAAAAAAACCGAAGGAAGATTATTTACCGGTTTTAAAAACATGCAAGAATTTATTAGTTTGTCCCCAGTTTATGCGTGAAAAGATCGTTCATCATATTGATAAAGAAATCGAGGAGGCAAAAGCCGGAAGAAGAGCAGAAATGATTATCAAAGCGAATTCTGTGAGCGACAGAGGACTAATTGAAAAACTGTATTCAGCCGCCGAAGAGGGAGTGGTCATCAAAATGATTGTAAGAGGGATCTACTGTGCAATTAATCAGAAAGACTTTAAAGAAAAAATAAAAGCCATCAGTATTGTTGATGAATATCTGGAGCATGCCAGGGTGATGTACTTTTATAACAAAGGATCTGAAGATATCTATATTTCATCAGCAGACTGGATGACCAGAAATTTGGATTACAGAATCGAGGCTGCTGCTAAAATAAGCGATAAAAATCTCAAGAAAGAAGTAAAGGATATTCTCGACATCCAGTTGAGCGATAATGTAAAAGCCCGTATTTTAGACAAAAAACTGAGCAACGAATATATCAGCAATGATAAAGAGGAATGCCGTTCTCAGGTAGAAACATACAGATATTTAAAAGCCAAAACGAATAAGAAATGAAGATTGCAGCCATAGATATAGGAAGTAATGCCGCCAGACTTTTGATCAATGAAGTAAAAATCAACAATAAAAAACCTGAATTTATCAAACTTAATCTGCTCAGGATCCCTTTACGATTGGGAATGGACGTTTTTACGCTGGGGAAAATCGGGGAAGAAAGAGAAAGAATGGTCATAGATTCAATGAAAATTTTCAGCGATCTGATGAAAATTTATCATGTTGAACATTACAGGGCCTGTGCCACCAGTGCCATGAGAGATGCTGCCAACGGTCAGGATATAATCCGGCAGGTAAAGGAAACTTCAGGAATCGATATTGAGATTATTTCCGGTGACGAGGAGGCAACCCTGGTTTTTGAAAACCACATCGCAGAAGGTCTGGATAATGAATTTGCCTATTTATATATTGATGTCGGCGGGGGTTCCACAGAGCTGACATTCTACGAAAACGGTAAAATGATCTACGAAAAATCTTTCAATATCGGGACCATCCGGCTGCTGAATAATCTGGTAACTCCGAACAACTGGCACGAGATGAAAGAGGAGATCAGAAAAAACATCAACAGTAAAAAACCAATTGTAGCCATAGGATCCGGAGGAAATATCAACAAAGTTTTTTCCATGAGTAAAACCAAAGACGGAAAACCGATGTCTCTTGCTCATCTGAAAAAAGTGCACAAAGAATTTGATGATATGACAGTTGAAGAAAGAATGACGAAATATAATATGAGAGAAGACAGAGCCGATGTGCTGGTTCATGCCATTAAGATTTTCAACAATGTAATGTCGTGGTCGGAAATCAATAAAATTTTTGTTCCGAAAATTTCTGTTGCCGATGGGTTGATTCATAATATTTACAGTCAGCTACACGATAAAAAATAATTTTAAAATTCTTCATATTGAACCGGTCATTCAGATCGGTTTTTTTCTGCCTTTTTTACCATTATTTTCACATGATTCCTGTATCAGCAGTCTTTTGTAAAGAATAAAAAATTATAATTTTTGCATTTATTTTAAAGTAAAAGCAGGAACGGAACGTCGTCAACAATAATAACAACAAGAAAATGAACTCAATTAAAATAATCATAACAGGAGCTACGGGTATGGTTGGCGAAGGCGTTCTAATGGAATGTCTTGAAAACCCTAACGTTTCAGAAATTCTAAGTGTCAGCAGAAAACCTTCCGGAAAAAAACACGCTAAACTGAAAGAATATATCGTTCCGGAATTCCTGGACATTGATCCGAATGATGAAAATCTAAAAGGCTATGATGCTGTTTTCTTTTGTGCCGGCATCAGCAGTGTAGGGATGAATGAAGAAGACTACACCAAAGTTACTTACGATACTACACTGCACTTTGCAAAAGCAGCATTACATCAGAATCCGGATATGGTTTTCAACTATGTTTCAGGGCTGTATACCGATAAAACAGAAAGCGGAAAACAGATGTGGGCGAGGGTAAAAGGAAGAACGGAAAATGCTCTCAAAAAGTTAGGCTTCAGAGGTGAATACAACTTTCGTCCGGGATTTATGAAACCTGTTGACGGTCAGAAAAATATAAAATGGTTTTTTAAACCCTTTATTTGGATTTTCCCTGTTATATTACCCTCAAAATCATTAACTTTACACGAAGTCGGGAAAGCAATGATCAATGCGGTTCAGAAAGGATACCCTACCTCAGTTTTAGAAATTAAGGACATCAAAAACCTAGCCCTATGAAAGAAATGTTAAAAAGAATTTTTCTGGTTGCTTTTATCCTGCTGGTTCTGACGGCCGTTTCAGGATTTTTCTACATGCAGAAACACCCGCTGGAAGGGAAAAAACCTGCATTACAGGATATGAATCTCTCACGAAAAAGTAAATAAATAATTATTTTAAAGTTTCTGCCAGTCAACTGCCGGGAGGTTATCTGTTTTGGGTTTCCCAATTGTATTACCTATTTATTAAACATTTATTAAAATTACCTTAAAATACTTACAAAGTATAAAGATCATTTTTGCATCAATTAATATAATTCAAAAATGACTGATAACTACTTGTTAAAAGGGTCTGTAATTGCCGCATTTTTTCTGCAGGGGGCACTTTTCGGGCAATCGGCCCTTATCCACTACTGGAATTTTAACAATAATACTTCTGCTGCTGCCATTACCGCACCTACCTCAACACTGGTAGGAGGAACCCTGGCTGCTGTTACAAGCGGAACTACCGAAGTGGATTTCGCAGGCGGTACCGGACAAAACTTCAATGTTGAAAATTTAAATGCGAGAAACGGAGATGCTTCCGGAACCCATTTGAGATATAATTTTCCGATCAATGGTAATTTACAGTTTAACTTACCGACTACGGGATACAGCAATGTAATTGTAAAGTTTACAACCCGAAGATCCGGTTCCGGTGCCGGAACACAGACCTGGTCTTATTCGACAGACGGAACAACTTTTCAGACATATCAGACGGTTTCTCCACAGGATGCGAACCCGCAACTGATTACTTTTGATTTTTCTGCCGTTTCAGGTGTCGCAAACAATCCGAATTTCAAATTAAAAGTTGAATTTTCAACAGGTACAGGTGGTAGTGTCGGAAATAACCGTTTTGATAATTTTACGGTGGACGCAACCGCCGTAAACGGTACAGATACCAATCCTCCTACTGTTACCTATTTACCGGTAAATAACACAAACAATGCCTCAACAACTGTAAATCCTACGATTACTTTTAATGAGAACGTAAGATTAACAGACAATTCTCCGATTAACGATTCTAATGCACAAATGCTTGTAGATTTCCGCCTTGGAAATGCTTCAGGTACTCAAATTCCCTTCACCACCACTTTCAGCAATAACAAAATCACTGTGATCCCAACCTCCGGCCTGGTTCCGAGCCAGACCTATTATCTGGCTTTAAAACCAAATATGGTGGAAGATACCAGCGATAATGCAGTCGTAGCCGTGACCTCTGCGGTATTTACCACTGCCGGAACTTCGGTTTCTTTAGACAAAAACTTTATTAAGGTTAATGAAAATGCGGGAAATCTGGCATTTAAAATTAATATTGCCAATCCTTCCACTTCCACGGTAAACCTGGTTGTAAAACCAGCCCCTTTCAGCACAGCAGATGGTAATGATTTTACTTTAACGAATCAAACAATCAATATCAATCTCTCGACAACAAGCTATACTGTAAATATTCCTATTATTGATGATACACTGGAAGAGCAGCAGGCAGAATATTTTGTGGTGAGTCTGGAAAATCCTGTCGGAGCAAGTATCTCGGGCGATAATAATGCGACAGTCTATATTGTGGATAATGACAAACCGGCTCCGGTTCCGTCAAACCAGATTCAGTTAAATTATATCGGCAGCTTTGATCCTTCGGGAAACAACAGCAGCTCGACTGAAATTGTTGTTCATGATCCTTCCACCCAGAGGCTGTTTACGATCAGTTCAATAACGGATGTCTTTGATATTATTAATTTCAGCAATCCCAACACACCTACGGTTATCAACACCGTTAATATGGCTCCTTACGGCGGAATCACAAGTATTGCCGTTAAAAACGGAATCATTGCAGCTGCATCCCCGAATGCCAATCCACAGCTAAACGGCTCTGTCGTTTTCTTTGACATCAACGGAAATTTCCTGAAGCAGGTAACCGTGGGTGCCTTACCGGATATGGTGGCCTTCTCTCCGGACGGTACAAAAGTAATCACCGCCAACGAAGGGGAGCCTAATGATGCCTATACCGTAGATCCCGAAGGAACCGTCAGCATAATTGATATTTCCGGAGGAATCGGAAATCTCAGTCAGACCAATGTTACGACTCTTAATTTCAATGCCTTCGATTCCCAGGTTGCTGCTTTATCCGCAACAGGGCTGAGAAAAGTGAGAACCAACAATACGCTTTCACAGGATCTGGAACCAGAATATGTAACGATAAGTTCTGACAGCCAGAAAGCATGGGTTACCCTTCAGGAAAACAATGCAGTGGCAGAAATCAATTTACAGACTAAGACCGTTACCGGAATCTGGGGATTAGGTAAAAAAGACATGAGTCTGCCCGGGAATGGTTTTGATGCTTCCGATAATAATGGAGAGGTGCTGATTGCCAACTGGCCTGTAAAAGCCTATTACCTTCCTGATGCCGTTCAGAATTATAAGGTAGGAAATACAAACTATATTATAACCGCAAACGAAGGGGATGAAAAAGACCTTTCCGGTTTCAGCGAAAGAACAACCGTCGGGGCGAATGATTACACTTTAGATCCTGCCATTTTTCCGCAATCATCGATTTTAAAGGCTTCCTATAACCTGGGAAGATTCAGGGTTACCAATGCCACCGGAAATACGGACGCAGATGCACAGTTTGAAGAAATCGCAGCCCTGGGAGCACGTTCTTTCTCAATTTTCAATACAGATACGAAACAAATTGTTTATGACAGCGGCGATCAGTTTGAAAGATACATTGCAGCCAATCATCCTTTAATTTTCAATGCGGATAACGAATCAAACACCATAAAAAGCAGAAGCCGTGCTAAAGGTCCGGAGCCCGAAGGTGTCGCTTTGGGAACCATCAGCGGACAGACGTATGCGTTCATCACATTGGAAAGAACGGGAGGCGTGATGGCTTACAATATTACCGATCCCAATAATCCTACTTTTGCCGATTATAAACATTCCCGTATGACTTCGGCATATGGTGGCGATAATGGTCCTGAAGGAATCATCTATATCGCTCCGGGAAATACAACCACAGGAAAAGGATATGTCATTGTAGCCAACGAAATCAGCGGAACATTATCTATGTACGAAGTTGCCGGCTCAGGAGCATTGGCAACAGGGGAAACACCTTCTGAAAAAGCCACCCTCAATATATTCCCGAATCCGGTTCCAAAAGGAAATACTTTGTATTTTAACAGAGTTCAGGATTATGAACTGTACGATATGTCAGGTAAAATGCTCGGGAAACAGAAAAAAGCTTTAACCATTGACACTTCAAAACTTTCTACAGGCGTTTATCTGGTAAAAACGTCTGAAGGATTCATAAAAAGAGTCATTGTAAAATAGAATATATTATTTAATTGATTGAAATGAGCCCCATTCCGGGGCTTTTTTATCGTTTTATATTCCAGATTTTCAAACTGACAGATGCCAAAAACCCACTTCAGAATCTGAAAATCCTGTTTTAAAATAAAACCACAAAAAAAGGCAGGTTTAAAAACCTGCCTTAAAAAATATTGTATTGTCATTTTTTACTCTACGCTTACCACTTTTTCAATTTCGGGAGCGTGCTGTTTGATCGTATTTTCCACTCCTAGCTTAAGAGTTGAATAATTTAATGAACAACCGGAACAGTTTCCCAACAGCTTCACATACACTAAATTGTCTTTCACGTCAATAAGCTCAATGTCTCCACCGTCTTTATTAAGAAACGGACGAATGCTTTCTAGAGCTTCCATTACTCTTGTTACGGTATCTTCGTGTGTTATGTTTGTTTCCATATTTTTTCTTCAGTTCAATTCGGTTTTTTCACAATTGAAAATTATTTTGCCTTCGGCGAGCATCCCGCCATTGTTGTAATCTTTACGGCTTCTGTCGGAGGAAGGAATTTATTTCTTTCAACCAGACTTTCCACCATTTTACGGGCAGTTTCTGTATAGATGTCTGCGATTTTAGAATTTTCCTGTAAGGCAGCCGGTCTTCCGACATCACCTGCTTCTCTGATGCTCTGGATCAGAGGAATTTCTCCTAATACCGGGATCCCTAAATCATCTGCCAGATATTGTGCTCCCTGGTTTCCGAAAATATAATATTTATTATCCGGTAATTCTTCCGGTGTAAAATACGCCATATTTTCGACTAATCCAAGTACAGGAATGTTAATGCTTTCCATCTGGAACATCGCAATTCCTTTTCTTACGTCTGCTAACGCTACATGCTGAGGAGTACTTACAATCACCGCTCCCGTTACAGGAACTTCCTGAATAATGGATAAGTGAATATCCCCTGTTCCCGGTGGAAGATCGATTAATAAAAAGTCCAGCTCTCCCCAGTCTGCATCACGGATCATCTGGTTCAATGCTTTTGAAGCCATCGGGCCTCTCCATACCACTGCCTGGTTGGAACCTGAAAAATATCCTATTGAAAGCATTTTAACGCCATAATTTTCAATAGGTTTCATCAGGTTTTTACCGTTTACTTCCACGGAAATCGGTTTCTGCCCTTCTGTATCAAACATGGTAGGAACGGAAGGACCGTAGATATCCGCATCCAGTAGTCCTACCTTGAAACCCATTTTTGCTAAAGTTACCGCCATATTAGCCGCAACGGTAGATTTACCAACGCCTCCTTTTCCTGAAGCAATGGCAATAATATTCTGAATTCCCGGAATTTGTTTTCCTTTGATCTGGCTCTGCTGGATTTCGGTGGGCTCAGGAGAAACAATCTTCAATTTTAAGTTAATCTCTTCTCCAAATTCACTTGCGAAAGCCTGTTTCATGGCAGCCTCCAGTTTTTTCTTTTCGTGCATGGCAGGCGAATGTGCCGTCATGTCAATATATACGTCGTTGCCCATCACCTGGAAATTGCTTACCAAGTCATCAACTTCTATCTCTTTAAGGAAATTTTGTACCTTTTCTTTCGTCAACATAAACTAAATAAATTGTTTACAAATTTACGTAATTTTTACCTATTTAGAATAAGTAAACGCAATGATAGATATTTTCTTTTGTGAATCCAAATTTTGTAGTACTTTAGGGGAATTTTAATTTTTTACACGATGAAAAAAATATTAGTCGTTCTTTTAGGAATTATCGCTCATAATGTATTTTCTCAGAATTATTCGCAATATGTAAATCCTTTTATCGGCACCGGCGGTCACGGACATACGTTCCCGGGCGCCATTGTTCCTTTCGGGATGGTACAGCTTTCTCCCGACACCAGAACAGACGGAAGCTGGGACGGCTGCAGCGGGTACCATTATTCAGATTCTGTGATCTACGGATTTTCACATACGCATTTAAACGGGACCGGTGTTTCCGATTACGGGGATATCATGCTGATGCCTACGATGGGAAATCCGGGTTTAAACAACAGCGACTATTCTTCAAAATTTTCTCATAAAAACGAAAAAGCCTCGGCGGGATTTTATTCTGTCAAACTGGACAAAAACAATATTGATGTCCGACTAACAGCAACTAAAAGAGTCGGTTATCATGAGTATACTTTTAACAAAGCCGGAAATGCAAATATCATCCTGGACCTTAATCACAGGGATAAACTGCTTGAAGGTGAGGTTAAAATCATTGACGATAAAACCATCGAAGTATTCCGCAGGAGTGAAGCCTGGGCCACCAACCAGTATATTTACTCAAGAATTGAATTTTCAAAACCATTGAAAATTTCAAAAAAACTGGTTAATGGAAGGGATGAAAATAATCTTTTCACGGGAACCAGACTGGTCTTAGCATTTTCATCTCAGGTCAGAAAGGGAGAAAAAATAAATGTAAAAGTTTCCGTTTCTCCAACAGGATATGAAGGTGCAGCAAAAAACATGCTGGCTGAAGGACAGTCCGATGATTTCGAACTGGTCAGAAAACAGGCTGCTGCAGATTGGGACAGAGAATTATCAAAAATTGAAGTTACCTCTTCTGATAGAGATAAAATGACCATTTTCTATACTGCGATGTATCATGTTTTCACACAACCGAACATTAATATGGATGCCGATGGAAAATACAGGGGCCGCGACAATAAGTTTTATATGGCAAAAGGTTTCGATTATTATTCTGTGTTTTCACTTTGGGATACCTTCAGAGGGGCCCATCCTCTGATGACCTTAATCGACAGAAAAAGAACGTCCGATTTTATCAATACCTTTATTAAACAATATGAACAGGGTGGGAAACTGCCGGTCTGGGAACTCGCTTCCAACGAAACGGAATGTATGATCGGTTATCATGCCGTATCTGTAATCGCAGATGCGATGGCTAAGGGAATTCAGGGTTTTGACTACGAGAAGGCTTTCCAGGCTTCCAAAAATTCTGCCATGCTGGATATTTTCGGTCTGAATGCTTACAAACAAAATAATTATATTGCCATCGATGATGAGCATGAAAGTGTATCAAAAACCGTAGAATATGCTTATGACGACTGGTGTATTGCCCAGATGGCTAAAATATTGGGCAAAAAAGAAGATTACCAATATTTCATGAAACGTTCTCAGAACTGGAAGAATTTATATAATCCCAGGAACGGATTTATGCAGCCGAGAAAAAACGGAAACTGGTATGAGCCATTCGAGCCCAGGGAAGTGAATAACAATTATACGGAAGGAAATTCCTGGCATTACTCCTACTCTGTTCAGCAGGATATACCGGGACTGATTGCGGCTCACGGGGGAAAGGAGAAATTCGAACAGTTTATTGACGCTATTTTCTCCGCTCCGGATACAACGACCGGGAGAGAGCAGGTGGACATTACCGGACTGATCGGACAATATGCCCAGGGAAATGAACCGAGCCACCACATCGCGTTCCTGTATAATTATGTGGATAAACCTGAAAAAACAGATGCTAAAATCAGATATATTCTTGACCATTATTATAAAAATGCACCGGACGGGCTGATCGGAAATGAAGATTGCGGACAGATGAGTGCCTGGTATATTCTGAGTAGCATGGGAATTTATGCCGTAACGCCGGGGCTACCCGAATGGCAGACAACAAAGCCTTATTTTGATGAGGTTAAAATACATCTGGAAGACGGAACGACAAGAGTCATCACGAAAAACACAAGCCGGGATGAGCTTAGAAAGCTGGGCTTTGAGAATGTAAAACCGGCTAAAGATTACAAATATGATGAGCTAACAGCTACGCCTGTTGTTTCTGCCTCCAGAATCTTTGATTTAAATACAAAAGTAGAAATCACGGCGTTGAATCCGAACGACAAAATCTACTACATGACCATGGATGAGGGTGACGCAAATGTCCGGAAGACGTTTACCGCTTATAAAGGACCGTTCACCATTGTAAAGACCACCCAGGTTTCCGCATATGCAGAAAGAAAGGGTGAGAAAAGCTCAATCGTTATCGCCAACTTCAACAGAAGGCCCAACAACTGGGATATTACGGTGAATGCTATTCCTACTCCACAGTATACGGCAAGCGGAAAACTATCTTTGATTGACGGTATAAACGGCGACGCCAACTGGAGAAAAGGAGAATGGCTGGGATATCAGGGACAGACTTTTGAAGCGGTGATCGACATGAAATCTCCCCAACAGATCAATACCCTGTCATCAACATTCCTTCAGGACAGTAAAGCATGGATTTTAATGCCTAAAAAAGTAGAATATTACGCATCTATGAATGGCAGGGACTATATTCTTCTTAAAACGGTTGACAATACACTTGACCCTAAAGATGAAACAGTTCAGGTTAAAGATTTTTCTACGGATATTCTGCCTACCGAGGCCCGCTATATCAAAGTGAAAGCCTATCATTTCGGAAAGCTTCCGGAATGGCATCAGGGAGCCGGTGGCGATGCTTATATTTTTATTGATGAAATTTCTGTAAAATAATTTTCTTGAAAATTTTATATCAACAAAACCCTTCGGATCCGAAGGGTTTGCTTTTTTAACGGGACGACTCCATGCAGAACGTCTGCTGACCATTGCGGAGCGATTATCATTTTTTATCAGGCTAGTTCATTTTCTCAGCCCAGTTAAGTGCTTCCGGCAATTCCATATCAGAAAATTCTATGTGGATCACTCTTCTTTTCTTCCCGTTTGTCGTCCGGTTGGAACCGTGAAGAAGCAAAGGTTTCATAATCATAATTCCGCCCTTTTCTACGGTACAGATCTCTTCCTTTTCGGTATTCCAATCGATGGTCTCGGGTCTGTAGATTCCTTTTGCATGCGATTTGGGAACCACTTTCAGGGCACCATTGTGTTCGTCGGTATCATCTAAATGAATTCTTATTGTAAAAATATTTTCAAGAATATGTAAGGGTGGCTGTACCGCAAACTGATTCTGCTTCGTGGTCCAGGGCCCAAAATCCGGCAATTCAACTTTTTGATCTACAGAAACCGTGAGATCCTGATGATAGGCAACATACCAGTTTGATTTTTCAGGCTTATCAAAATAAATGCTCTTCACCACAAAATATCTGTCTCCGAATATTTCTTTGATAACCTTTTTAATATTTTCATTAAAAATCAAATTTACAGCCTCGGGAATTTCCTTCAGAAACTGTCTTATGGCAAATAGGTTTTCCGATTTGCGGAAAGTCTCGTTGGAAGTATCCGCATTTTGAATCACTTTGCTGATCTGTTCAATTTTTTCGTCAGAAAAAATACGGTTAATGATGGTGTATCCGTTTTCAGTAATCGAATTTTTATGATTTTGTAATTTCATGAATTGTAAATTTTATGCTACACAGCTTCCATCTGTGCAAACGACAGAATATTATAGAGCGTGAGCACGTTTCTGAAACAAATATCGTAAAGATTTCTTTAAAAATTGTATTTCCGATCTTACAGAAAAAATATTGATCTAATCCCTATGATCTGCACTATTGATCATTCTGCAGGACCATTAAAATTGAGGGACAGCAGATCGCAGTCAGGATAGTATAAAGATAGCAACGGGCTAATTTGTGACCACTACCCTAGCCCCGATTGAGCGGCATGTCTGAGCTATTTCCAGTTTCGGCGGCGGCTTTGCCGCCGCCGAAACTGGAAATAGCGAGTAGCGAAAGCGGGATCAGGCTCCAAACAAAAATGGTCAATAATGAAGACATACACTCACTATTGACCATTCTATCAGCCTAAGCTGAAATAATCTTATATAATTTAGACCACTTCATTTCCATTGCCATGTTCGAGCTGACCTTCCCATTTGGAAACCGCGGAAGTTGCCAAGGCATTTCCAAGAACGTTTGTCATGCTTCTTCCCATATCACAGAAATGATCGATAGGCAGAATCAAGGCAATCCCTTCCGGCGGAATTCCGAACATCGAACAAGTGGCTACAATGATCACCAGAGAAGCTCTCGGGACCCCGGCAATTCCTTTCGAGGTCAACATCAATACCAAAAGCATGGTAATCTGCTGTCCCAATGTCATTTCAATGCCGTAGATCTGAGCAATAAAAATAGAAGCGAATGTCATGTACATCATACTTCCGTCCAAATTAAAAGAATATCCCAACGGCAGGATGAAGGAAACCACTCTGCTGTTGCATCCGAATCTTTCCAGTTCCTCTACCAGCTTCGGAAAAACAGCTTCTGAGCTGGTGGTAGAAAATGCGATTAGTAACGGTGCTTTTATTCTTCTCAACAATTCGAAAAGCCTGTTTCCCAAAATTAAATATCCTACTAATAACAGGACCAGCCATAGGATTCCGAGGGCAAAGAAAAAGTCTCTCAGATAAACTGCATAGACTTTAAAAATCTCAAAACCGTTCGTGGCGACTACCGCAGCGATTGCTCCCAGTACTCCCAGGGGTGCAAACCACATGATATATCCGACCATTTTCAGGATTCCGTGCGCTATAATATCAAATAATTTGATTACCGGCTTTGCATATTCTTCCCCCATATTGGCCAGAGCTACCCCAAACATGATAGAAAATACCACGATCTGCAGGACTTCGTTGGTGGCAAAAGCTTCAAAAATACTCTTAGGGATAATGTGTTTTACAAAATCTTCCATCGAGAAACCTTTACTGCTTTTCAACAATTCTTCTGCCGATGCAGCATCCTGAATCGGAAGTTTTGTAACATGTCCCGGTTCCATCCAGTTGACCAGTACCAAGCCGATAAAAAGAGATACCAGAGAAGCGGAAATAAACCACAACATGGCTTTTGTTCCGACTCTTCCAATCATCTTGATATCACTCATTTTGGCGATTCCCACCACCAGGGTCGTGAAGACCAAAGGAGCAATAATCATCTGTACCAAGCGGATAAACACGGTTCCTAAAAGTTTTATATTTTTAGAAAAAGGTTCAGCACTCCCGGGATACTGTGTATGCACGAATCCTCCGATTCCCACTCCTATTACCAGTGCAATAATAATTGCTATAAATAGTTTATTCTGTCCTTTCATATTTATAATTCAAGTTCCGCAAATATAATATTTTTACAATTGGCACCCTATTTTGTTAAAAGACAATAAATTTCACATAACAAATCCACATTTTAAAACTAAGTCTCTGGCCTCTAAAATATTACAAGAAAAATTAAAAAGATTTTTCAGGCTTTCATCCCTTTGGTATAAATTTTATTATTACATTTACCTGTATTAACAACATTAAAATATACAATTATGAAAAAAACGATCGCAATGGCCGCATTGGCTATAGCAGTCTCTTTCGGAGCAGTCTCTTGTAAGAAAAAAGTTTCCGATGCAGACCTTCAGAGTCAGGCTACCACTATCGTAACGTCTAATCCCGGTGCAAGTGTAGAAGTGAAAAACGGAGAAGCCCACCTGAGCGGAACTTTTGCTGATCAGGCATCTAAAGATAATATGATCGCTCAGTTGAAAGCAATTCCAGGAATCAAAAGTGTACATGATATGACAACGGTTGAGGCGGCGCCTGCAACACCGGCACCGGTTGAAACACAATCTGCGGTAGCTCCTGAAGTTCAGCAGAAAGTAAAAGATGCCGTGAAAGATTTCCCTACTGTAAAAGTAGAGGTTGTGAATGGTGAATTAACCTTAACAGGAAACGTTACAGCAGCACAGGCCAGAAAAATCAAAGAATCTGTAGACGCTTTGAAAGTGGGAAAAGTTAATTATAATTACACCGTAAAAAACTAAGAAATGAGCACATTACAGGATAAATATTCAGGGGTAGTTTCTGCGGCCCAGTCTGCAGGAATTTCAAATTTACAGGTTCAGGAGCAGGACGGAATTTTGTATGTTTCCGGAAATGCCACTAATACAGCTGCCAAAGATGCAGTGTGGAATGCTCTGGGAGCTATCGATTCTACTTATTCTTCTTCAGATATTAACATCGATGTACAGGTTGCTGGTCTTTCTGCCGGCGCTTCTCTTACCGTAGCCACTGAAGAATCTAATTTAAATATCAGACAGGAGCCTTCAACAGAAGCTGCTGTTGTAGGAAAAGCTACAAAAGGCTCATCCGTTACCCTTATTGAACAGACTTCCGATGACTGGTGGAAGGTTAAGAATGCTGAAGGCCAGGAAGGATATGCTTATTCGAGATACTTAAGAGCTTAATATAGAATTTTAACGCTATTTAACTTAAAAACATCCCATTCCAGGGATGTTTTTTTCTTTACTTTGTGCCTTCAAAAAAAAACTATTAATGAAGAAATTACTCGTATTGCTATTTTTAGCAACTCATGTTGTTATTTTACATGCACAAAAATTAAACATCGACGGAAAAGTATCCAACTCTGATCAAAAGCCTGTCGAAAATGCTACGGTCTATCTCCTGAAAGAAAAAGATTCATCGATTATCAACTACACCTCTACCAACAATTTCGGTAAATTTTCATTAAAAACAGATGAGATTAATGAACCCACCGTTTTAAAAGTGGATGCTGAAAAACTAAATTCTTATTCCAAGAAATTTGATAAGATCAGTCAATCTGTTTCCCTTGGGGATATTGAACTGGATAAAAACTCGGTGGTCGACATTGATGAAGTAAAAATTACGGCTTCTCCTGTAAAAATAAAAAAAGACACGATAGAGTTTAACGCCTCTGCCATTAAGGTCCGTCCGGACAGTAAAATCGAAGAACTCCTGAAACAGATCCCGGGTGTGGAGATCGATAATGACGGAAAAATAACGGTCAACGGAAAGGAAGTTGATCAGATTATGATCAATGGAAAACCTTTTTTTGACAAAGACGGGAAAATCGCTTTACAGAATCTCCCTGCCGATATCATTAAGAACATCCAGTTTACAACAACAAAGACCAAAGAGGAAGAGCTTAACGGCAAAAAGGCCAAGTCCAATAATGCGACCATAAATTTTAATATCGATGAGAAGAAAAATAAAGGGCTGATCTCCAGGCTTACTCTTGGCTACGGGAGTGACAAAAGATATGAAGGCAGCGGACTGATCAGTTATTTTAAAAATGATACGAAAGTAAGTCTTCTTGCTTCTTCCAATAACATCAACTCGCAGGGTTTTTCGAATGATGAGGTTTTCGACAGTATGGGGCATGGAAGAAATTCATGGCTGATGCAGGGCGGAAGTGTGAGGACCTCGGGAAGCACCACTTATTACATGCCGGGCGGAAATGCAAAAGGGATTCAGAGATCTGCCACGATCGGATTAAATTACAGCGACAAGTTAGGGAAAAACGCAGATCTTGAAAGCCTTAGTCTGATGCATACTGATAATAATCTGGAAACCAGGTCCAAAGTCTCGAGAACCACTTTACTGCCTGACTCTACCCTGAAAACCGATTCTGAAAGCAACGGTGAAAATGAATCAAAGCAGTACAACTTCGACACTTCAGCAAGAATTAAACTTGATTCCCTGACCAGTGTTTATATCTCGCCTTCATTTTCGAGAACAGAGGGTTTAAATTTTAACAACTTGAAATCCAAAACATTCGGTGATAACAGTCTTCTGAATGAAAGTGATTCGTATACCAGCTCAAAATCGGAAAGCAACAGCTTCAGTCCCAATATTTATTTGTCAAAAAGATTTAAAAAGAAGGGACGAGTGGCTTATGCCAACATGAGTACAACTATTTCAGAATCTAAAAATGATAATCTGAACAGATCAAATACTATATTTTATCCTAAACCGGACTCTGTAAGTATAGATTCCAGAAATCAGCTGGCAAGAATAAAAAATCAGAGCAATAATTACCGTTTCGGTGTAGGATATACGGAACCTTTATCAGATTCGATAACCATAAGTCTTAATGTCAATTACAGTTCGGCGAACAACAGAGATATCAGAAATGTTAATGATTTTGATGAGAATACGGGTCAGTACTCGGATTACAATATGCTTCTGTCTAACAGTATGAATCAGAGGATCAATCAGATATCTCCGGATTTAACTTTTGAAATCAATAAAAAGAAGCTAAGCACATGGGGATCTGTCGGACTTGACATTTCTGATATGAAAGTAAGATCCATCTTCAACGGCCAGCAATATAATCTTGAAAAAAACTTTGCGCTGCCGAAATACAGCTTAAGTGTACAGTACCAGTTTTCACAAAGTAAGAGCCTGAGTATCTACAACTCTGCTGATTACACCATTCCGAGCGCAGAACAGCTGACCCCCTATGAGGACTATTCGAATCCTTTGATCGTCTACAGAGGAAATCCGGATCTTAAAAACACCTGGTCAAACCGGACGTACCTTTATTTCAACACATCCAATCTGGTGAAAAATATAAGTTATTACCTCAATATCGGATTGACCTATGCTAATAATGACATCATCAACTATTCTTATTACGATGAATCCGGAAAACAGTTTGTCACCTATGAAAATGTGAGCGGAAATAAAAACTTCAATTTCGGAGGAAGCTTTAGCAAAACATTTAAATGGAAAAATAATAAACTGACCATTAATCCGAGATTTAATATGAACTTTGGCTACAGCAGAGGTTTCATCAACGGCCAGGAGTTCTCAAGCAATAATTACAACATTAATCCCGGGTTTAATCTTACCTACGAAATCAAGGATAAAGTGACCATACGCCCTTCTTACCGATTAGGGTATAATTTCTCAAACTATACCAACTACAGTGTTGATAAGGTACAGACTTCCAACCAGTCACTGAAGCTGGAACTTACCAACTACCTTTTCAAAAGCAGACTGGTATTCGGTAATGATTTTGAATATAATACCAACTCCAATATTGCCCCGGGTTTTAAAAAAGATTTTTATTTCTGGAACACGAGTTTAGGATATGCATTTTTCGACAAACAACTCACCGCAAAAGTAAAAGTGTATGATGTCCTCAACCAGAATCAAAGCGTAAGAAGAACCATTTCCAGCGCTTATTTTGAAGACCGTGAAGATTTGATCCTTAAACGCTACATCATGTTTTCACTGACCATGAAGCTCAATAAATTTGCCGGAAAAAAAATGTCGGGAAAATAAAATAATCAGTTCAGCAGCAAAATGACCGGAATTTTTTCCGGTCATTTATTTTAAAGGGAGTATCCAAACTATTTTTATCATTAAATTAGCGTCAAATTTTAGGTATGAGAATTCATGTAACTGTTTTATTTCTTTTCTTTTTCATTTTTGGAAGTTCACAGACCCAGCAGGCACCTACAGATTCGTTTGTAAAAGATAACTTCACCAAAAAAGAATTTTATATCACCATGCGCGATGGCGTAAAGCTTTTCACAATTGCCTACATTCCGAAGGACATTTCCGGCAAGAATAAGTATCCTTTTTTAATGCAGAGAACCTGCTACAGCATTGCGCCTTACGGTGAAAATGAATACAGAACCAAACTTGGCCCGAACCCGTATTTAATGAAAGACAAATATATTTTTGTATTTCAGGACGTTCGCGGAAGATACATGAGTGAAGGTACCTTCACCAATATGACACCACAGGTGGAGCGCAAAACCAGGAAGGATGTGGATGAAAGTACAGATACCTACGACACCATAGACTGGCTGGTGAAAAATATTAAAGACAATAACGGTAAAGTCGGGCAATACGGAACTTCATATCCGGGTTTCTACACGGCTGTAGGCCTACTGGCCCAGCATCCTGCATTGGTAGCTTCTTCTCCACAGGCTCCGATTTCAGATTTTTGGAATGACGATTTTCTTCATAACGGGAGATTTATGATGGGATATTTCAGGACTTTTCCGGTTTTCGGAGTTCAGAAAACGAAGCCTGAAAATAAGGCCTGGTACACGGATTCTATGATCAAAACAACCTCTGAAGACGGTCTGAAATTTTACAGAGACATGGGAACTTTAAAAGACGGTTACGAAAAATATTATAAGGATAATTTCTTCATGACGGAAATTATGAACCATACCAACTATGATGAATTCTGGCAGAAAAGAAACCTCCTTCCTCATCTTAAAAATGTAAACCATGCGGTAATGACGGTCGGAGGCTGGTTTGATGCTGAAGACCTGTCGGGCCCTCTGAATATTTATAAGACCATTGAAAAAACAAGCCCGAAAGCTAAAAACACCATCGTCATGGGACCTTTCTCTCATGGAGGCTGGGGACGTGAAGAAGGAAAACATTTTCACAATGAGATCTATTTCGGAGACAGCATTGCCACCTATTATCAGAAAAATATCGAAACAAAATTTTTCAGTCATTATTTAAAAGGCAATACAAAACAGGATGCCGGTTTGCCGGAAGCATTAATGTATGATACGGGATCAAAACAATGGCGCGAATTTACAACCTACCCTCCAAAAGAAGCACAGAAAGTAAAGTTTTATTTATCAAATAAAACACTGAAAAACACTTCCGGACAAGGCTTTTCCGAATATTACAGTGATCCTGAAAACCCTGTTTTGAGCTCTGATAATCTGAAAGATTTCAATGGATTTACACCGAGAAATTATATGTCTGAAGACCAGAGATTTGCAGAAGGGAGACCCGATGTCTTAACTTTTACAACGGATGTTCTTACCGATGACCTAACTTTCGCAGGAGAAATTATGGCTAAATTAAATATTGCCTCCACTTCTACAGATGCAGATTTTGCAGTGAAATTAATCGATGTTTATCCTGAGGACTTTAAACCTGCTGAGAAAAAAGAAGGGGTGATTTATGGAAATTATCACCAGATGGTAAGAAGTGAAATTATGCCTGCCCGATTCAGGAATTCGAGAGAAAGAGCAGAAGCTTTGGTACCGAATCAGAAAACGGCGGTGAATTTCAGGATGCAGGATGTGGTTCATACTTTTAAAAAAGGACATAAAATCCAGATCCAAATTTCTTCAACATGGTTTCCATTGTTTGCCATTAATCCGCAGAAATTCTTAGATAATCCGAATTTTGCAACAAAGGAAGATTATACGAAAGCGTTTATTAAGATTTTCGAAGATAGTGCAATTGAAGTTGAGGTTTTAAAATAAATTTAAAAGCTGTTCAGATATAGGTTGCCCCCAAAAGTTAGACACTTTTTAGGGGCATTTTTATTGATGGGAATATCCAAATACAGCTCAGAATGTAATGATCTTTGAAATCTCCAGGAGATTTATTAATCTTCCTCGATGGTTCTAAACGTTAAATTTATCCTGGGAGTTTTTACTTTTGTAGTCGGGGGAAGCCGGTGCTGCCAGTGATCCTGTGTGATTCCTTTCATGACAAGTAAACTTCCGTTTTCAAGGAAAATCTCCACTTTCTCTTTCGTTGTTTTATGTTTGAATAGAAACTTCCGTTCCGCTCCGAAAGTAAGTGATGCGATGGCTCCGTGTTTTTTTAAATCTTTTTCGCCATCACTGTGATAAGCCATTCCTTCGTTTCCGTCATGGTATAAGTTCAGCAGACAGGAATTATAGGTCTCTCCTGAAACTTCTTCACATTTCTGCTTCAATTCCAATAATTCCGGCGTCCAGAACTTAGCATGTTTCGTCCGTTTAGAATACGTATATTCGAATGGTTTCTCCCCAAACCAGGCCACTTTTCTTTTTGTTAAGATTAATTTTCCAAAAATTACCGCCTCATCATTTTCCCATGGAATCTGATTAAGTAAATAATCATAATAAAAACCGGATTTCTCATTGGAGAAAACTTTTCCGTAATAGTGAACAGTTCCGTCATGCGGCAGGATGTTTACAGGATAATCTGATAGTTCTTCGAATAAAGTCAACATAAAGTTTAAAATTTTGTGTTAATGATCAGCATTTCTGTTGTTCCGAATAACCTAAGCAGTTCTTTAGCAGCTCTTAAGCAAGCGGATTTTTTATTGAATGATGCCAATTTTGTATTTACAATAAGTTTCGGCTAAAGCCAATGGATTCACTGTTCTTTTTAAAACGGGCTAAAGCCCGTTTCTACTGATGGGATCATTTACCGTTAAATTTCAAGAAGACTTCAGTAAATTTCTTATTTCTTTTTAAACGGACTGAAGCTTGTTTCTATCGATGGGATCATTGAAATCAGGTCAAAATACTTCTGTGTATACTTGGGATTAAAAGTACTATAAAACAGAGTCCTCAGAATACACCCTGGAGCTTTCCCATCCTACCATCAGCTGTTTTCTGTCACTTCCCCATCGATATCCTCCTAGGTTACCGGAACCCTGGATGACGCGGTGACACGGAATTAAAAAAGCTACAGGATTACTTCCGATGGCAGTTCCCACCGCCCGTGAGGCCTTAGGATGTCCTATTTTTCCGGCTAAGTTTCCGTATGTGGTGAGTTTCCCCATCGGGATCTTCAAAAGACTTTCCCACACCTTCAGTTGAAAATCGGTTCCTTTTAAATGTAATTTGACGGTATTGAGCTTTGTCCAATCTTTATTAAACAGGGACAGGGCATTTTCCTGCAATCCATCCTGTTTTTGAAAAAAAGAAGCATTGGGAAATTTTAAAATCAAATCTCCCAATGCTTTATCTTTATCGTTTTCAAAAGCCATGTAACAGATTCCTTTTTCTGTGGAAGCTGCGATTACTTTTCCAAAAGGCGTTTCGGAAAAACTGTAATTGATGGTAAGGCTTTTCCCACCGTTTTTATATTCTGCCGGAGACATGCCCTCGATTTTCACGAACAAATCATGCAATCTGCTTGTACTTGAAAATCCCGTTTCATAAGCGGTATCAAATAGCGTTGCTTTTTCCTCCTTCAGTAATTTTTTAGCATGTTCCAGGCTGATAAACTGTAAAAATTTCTTAGGACTTGTTCCAGCCCAATCCGTGAATATCTTCTGGAAATGAGCCGGACTGAGATTTATCTCTTCTGCCACTTCATCCAGTCCCGGCTGAAGCTTAAAATTTTCCCGGATATAGGCGATGGCTTTTGCAATCCGGTTATAATCTATTTGATTCTGTGTGGACATAGCATTTTGTTTTACCTCACAAATTTCCAAAGAATCTCTGGCAGAAAAAATCCGATTCCTGTGAAGTTTTTAATCTTGATTTATATGGTAATAGGCAAGCATTTTGTAATAGAGCTTTGCAGCCAGGAATGCACTTGGCTTTGCCATTGGAGAATCCATTAATTCTACAATATCAAAAGCGACAACATTACATTTTTCAAATACTTTTTTTAACAGCTCCAATGTCGGATACCATTGCATACCACCCGGTTCGGGAGTTCCTGTTGACGGAGCGATTGACGGGTCGAAAGCATCGAGATCTATCGTAATATACACGTTTCCTGAAACCTTTTCCAAAACATCATTGATCCAGTTCCCGTTATTCGCAATTTCATGGGCAAAAAAGACCCTTCCCTCCGGTAAATATTCCGCTTCTTCGATATCCATCGAACGAATTCCGACCTGTACCAGATTGTGCTTCTGATTGGCTTCAAAAACAGCACATGCATGATTGGAAGTAGAACCGTGGAACTCAGGACGTAAATCGGTGTGTGCATCTAGCTGAAGAACCGTCAGATTTTCATATTTCTCACCAACTGCGCGGATCGAACCGATCGAAACAGAGTGTTCACCCCCAAAAAGGGTAAATAACTTACCATCATGGTTCAAAAGTTCTTTTGTTTTTTGGTACACCGCTTCTGTCATCGCTTCCGGAGAAGATTTTTCAGAAATTTCTCCGGCCAAGTAAACCCCTTCCAAGTAAGGTTCCGTCTGGGTTTCGATATCATAAAGCTCCATGTTTTCAGAAGCATCCAAAAACAGTTCAGGACCTTTATCAGCTCCTTTTCCCCAGGTTGAAGTTCCATCGTAGGGAACAGTTACCAACATTACTTTAGAGTTCTCTAACGACGCATTTTCTTCAGGAATTCCCGCGTATGTTTTCATGTCTTATGTAAAAATTAAATGATTTTGGCAAAGATACAAAGAAGATGGGAGATGGAGACCCGGAGCCAGAATTTTTACAGAAACGCAAAATCTGACATGAATCATTCAGACTTTTTATAATTCCGCTTCAACTGCAAGCTACTCCCTTCCAGTCAAAATTATTACCTTTGTAAAAAATTCAAAATATGCCTTTAAAAGCTGTTCTTTTCGATATGGATGGAGTAATTGTAGATACAGAACCATTACACAGAAAAGCTTATTTTAAAACCTTCGACCAATTGGAAATTGCCGTTTCCGAAGAATTATACACTTCTTTTACAGGAGCTTCTACCAAGAGAGTCTGTGATACTTTAATCAGTGGGTTTAACCTGAGCCATACCTACGAGGATATTGCAGCCATCAAAAGAGCCCATTTTAAAGATTATTTTTATAATGATGATGAATTTGATTTAATTCAGGGAGTAAGAGAACTCATCCAGCATTATCATGAAAATGGGGTGACCCTGATTTTGGCTTCTTCCGCAACCATGACCACTATTAATATGGTTTTTGAAAAATTCGGCCTCGAAAAATATTTCAGCGGAAAAATAAGCGGAGCCGATTTGAAAGAATCAAAACCTCATCCTGAGGTATTCCTGTTAGCTGCTGAAATGGCTGGCGAACCTGTTGAAAACTGTATGGTCATTGAAGATTCTACCAACGGCATTTTAGCAGCACATCGTGCTCATATTTTCTGTGCCGCCTACAGAAGCCCACATTCCAAAAACCAGGATTATACATTGGCAGACACCGTTGTGTCAGATTATACGGAACTTGAAACGGATAAGGTTTCAAAATATTTTTAAAAAGTAAAGCTCTCAAATTGAGAGCTTACTTTATAGATTACTATTTTGTATCTTGCTGTCAGCACGGACATTTATGCGGTGAACTATTAAATGTTCGAATTCTTTTATCTTTAAAGTATCACTTTCGATGATGCCATAATTATTCTTCAATCTTTTAAAGACACTTTTAGTGATATGATCATTTTTAAAACTAATTGTAATTCTGCCGGGCATAATGTTCTGTCTCCTCAATTTATTATAAGATTCTCTGCTGTCAAATCTTAATACGATTCTATCTAATCCATCTTCATCTTCTTTCTGATAACTGATAGATGATATGGGTAAATCTAATGTTTTAATAAATTTTCTCAGAGGCTGACCGATAAAATTTATTTGATTCTTTTCTAATATATTATACTGTATCTCTTTAAATGCACAATTGGTTTGTGCTAAAATATTTACTGATAATAGAAAAATCAATAGTAAAAAAAGCTTTCCTTCCCAAGCTTGTATTCTGTTCAATTTAATAAATTATTTGGCTATGCTGCCCTTATTTATATCCCAAAAGTTTCAGTACATCTTCAGGTTCCTGTTTTTCGCGGAATATCTCATATTGCAGTTCCCCGTTTTCATCTTTCTGAATCAGCACGTGTCTCGGCTGAGGCATCAGACAGTGATGAATTCCACCAAATCCGCTGATCGCTTCCTGGTAGGCACCGGTATGGAAAAATCCGATATACAAAGGTTTTGTATCGCTGAAGACCGGTAAATAAATAGCATTGGTATGCTGTTCCGAGTTATAATAATCGTCTGAATCACAAGTGAGCCCACCTAAGAATACCCTTTCGTAAGTATCATCCCAACGGTTTAATGGAAGCATGATAAAGTGTCTTGAGATAGCCCAGGTATCAGGAAGGGTGGTCATAAAGGAAGAATCGATCATATTCCACTTTTCCCTGTCGTTCTGACGTTTCTGGGAAATGATTTTATAAATGTTCGCCCCACTTTCACCTACGGTGAAGCTTCCGAATTCAGTATAAATATTAGGTTCCTCTACCCCTTCTTCTTCACAGAATTTTTTAATTTGAGAAACAATCTCCTCCACCATATACTGGTAATCGTAATCAAACTGCAGAGAGGTCTTGATCGGGAAACCACCGCCGATATTCAGTGAATTCACTTCCGGAGCAATTTTCTTAAGACGTGCATACACGCGGAGACATTTGTATAATTCGTTCCAGTAGTAGGCCGTATCTTTGATTCCCGTATTGATAAAGAAGTGAAGCATTTTCAATCTTGCATTCGGGTGTTCAGCAATTTTTTGGCTGTAATAAGGAATAATATCCTTATACCCGATTCCCAGTCTCGAGGTATAGAATTCGAACTTCGGCTCTTCTTCAGAAGCAATTCTGATTCCGATGTCAAAAGTGGTATCAATACTTTCGGTTAATTTATCAAGTTCACGGTAATTATCCAGAATCGGGGTAATATTTTCGAATCCGTTGTTGATCAGGTCAGAGATTTTGGTCAGATAATCATCGGTTTTGAAACCATTACAGATTACTTCAATATCTTTATCTACTTTGCCATTTTCGTAAAGAGATTTTACGATATCCATGTCATAAGCAGAAGAAGTTTCTATAGAAATATCATTTTTCAGTGCTTCCTCAAGCACAAATTTGAAATGACTTGATTTTGTACAATAGCAATATCTATAATTTTTCTTATATTCGGTTTTCTCAAAAGCTTCCTTAAACCAGCTCTTGGCTTTTTGGATATTTTGAGAAATTCTCGGCAGATAGCTAATTTTTAGCGGGGTGCCAAATTTTTCAACAACATCCATTAATGGAATGTCGTGAAACAACAAATTGTTCTCAGACACATTGAATTCCTCCGTAGGAAAATACAACGTCTGATCAATAAGTTCCGAGTATTTTATTTTCATTTCTAAACAAGTGAATTAAGAAATGCAAAATTGCTAAAAAAGATTGGTTTTTTAACGTTAAAATTATTATAATTTTCCAGGTGTTTCTTAGTAAAAACTTCACATAAATTATCAATACGTAAACTTTTGAATATATTGTTCCCGCTTATTTTCAGAAATTCCTAAAACCTTTTGAATATAAACATCCGTTGAACCGTATTTATTATTGATTTCATTAAAAGCGGAATCCAGATAATCCGATTCTATCCAGCTTAGCTTTTCCAGTACGCCGATATCCATTTTCGGATACATAAAATGTACGGAGGTGGCCAGATTGAGCCTTTTGTTCACCAATTTTTTCCTGTAATTATTTGACAGGAGATAATCGTTATAGATGGTTTCTTTATCAAACTTTAAAATCGTTAAAATTAATGCAGATATCATTCCTGTTCTGTCTTTTCCGGCAGTACAGTGATATAAAACGGGATGATCCGAATCCAGAATTTCCATGATGATCTGCCTGATGATTTCAGGGTTTTCGATGACATATTCTTTATAGAAATCCAGCATTCTCCTATTCGCGTCATCGCTGTTTACCTTCCCTTTTAAAACAAGTTTTTTTGCCTGATCCAGCTGATCGCCCTTATCCTCAAATGCCGAATAATTTTTATACCCAATATTGTCGGGAAGATGATCCGGTTTGTGGGCAATTTCTTTCGAATTTCTAAGGTCAATAACTTGCCTTATTCCTAATCGTTCGAGTTCACTGAAAGATCTTTTCTTCAGGGTGTTGAGATGTGCGCTGCGGTAAAATTTCCCTTCCTTTAATGTGCGTCCATCCTTATTTTTTATATTTCCGATTGTTCTGAAATTATAGACTTTTTCAACGGTGATATTTTGTCGTGTTTCAGTCCTGCCGTATTCGGGTGTAGAAATGTGCTGTGTCTTACAGGAATAAATACAGCATGATGTAATGATCAGAAATAATATTTTAAGCAATTCTTTCATGTTTTGCAGGATATTGGATTTCAAAGAGGGGTGTATTTTTATTTTTAAGGTTGGCTAAAGTCTGTTCCTCCTAACGGCAGGCCCCCGTCCATAATCAGGAAGGATTGAATGACTTATCAGATCTATGTTTACTGTGGCAAAGTATTTTTTCCTACAAAAATCAGTAAATCCCCTTTTTCATACTGGATAGATACCTCATCTTCCACGGCGAAGTTTCTGGTTCCGATTCTTGATGTTATGCTCAAACTTCCATGACTGAGAGGCCAGTTTAATCCTTTTGTCGTAATATTTTCAACGGACGGAAAGGGATATAATGAAACCATTTTATTTTTTACCTGATGAATAATTATGTTTTTGGGGATAAAATAATACTCTGAAAACTCATCATAAAATCTGATGTCCAAATGATCTTTAAATCCGAAAGCCACAGTAAGATTTCCTAAAAAATGATCCTGCTCACCGCCACTTCCGCCTAAGACGTCGACATTTTTAAAACCTCTATCGGCAATGATCTCCAATGCTTTATGAAAATCTGTTTTATCCTGATCCGGTGTATGGATGAATTTTTTATGATGAATATCTTCATCTTTTCCGGAATGGGAATCAAAATCTCCTGAAATAAAAGCCAGTTGATCCAAAGGAAAATTCCGGTTTTTCAGGTAATGGAAAGCTCCGTCCGTACAGGCGATCAGTGTATAATCCTGATGCTCCGGAAAAGACTTTGGCGGTTCCCCGTTGATAAAAAGTAATGCCTTTTCTGCCATTTTATCTGTTTCTTTTACTTTTCAATAATTGATTATCCGGTCACCATTCTCCATTTTCTGACATTTTTCCCGGGTCTGTTCTCCTCGATTTTCTGAACAAATTCTTTGGCATCCTGTATATCTTCTGCATCCGGCTGCATTTCAATATATACTTTATACGTTTCCAGCATTCTGCTGACCTCATCATAAGATAAACCTTCTGTATTCAGCACATTGCGGTATGAATTTCCAATATAGAAATTGAGGGCGAAATACTGATCCGAATTTTTGTCAATGATGGCATACAATCTTTCAAAGTAGCCAATGGCTTTTCTAAAATCCGGTTGATCTTTTGAGAAATTATTTATTCCACCATACCAAAGAGCGGCTGAAAAGGACGGATCTTTTTTTAATATTCCGGTAATAACTTTCTCAGCCTGATCATTTTTATTCTGACTGGTCAAGGTTAAAGCCAGCTGTGACTTTAAAATTAAATTATCAGGTTCCTCTTTCACACCTTTCCGGAAAACGTTTTCTGCTTCTGCAAATCTGTTTTGACTAATCAGGTTATTGCCCTCCTCAAGATAATTTTGTGAAAAAACGAGACCCGACGCAAACAGCAATAACAAACCTATTTTCTTCATACTACCTTTTATTCGGGTTCCAGTATTCTTCCGGCTCGTTATTGATTTTGGAGATATATCTTGCCAAAACGAAAAGATAATCTGAAAGCCGGTTTAGATATTTAATCAGCTCCGGGCGAACTTCTTCTGATTCGTTTAAAAAAACCAATGAACGTTCAGCTCTCCTACAGATGGTTCGGGCCGCATGCAGAAATGTTGCCGGTTTTCCACCGCCGGGAAGGATAAAATACTGCAGCGGTTCCAGTGTATCATCAAAAGCATCCATCCAGCTCTCCAGTTCTTCAATTTCTGTATCTGAAATGATTAATGGAAGGCGCGACTTTCCGTTCGCCAGCATTAATTTATCAACCGGAGTGGCCGCTTCTGAACCCACCGTAAATAAATCGAACTGAATTTTTTTTAACTGTCTCAGGACTTCTGTATCTTCAATATGACTTTTTGCGATTCCGATGAATGAGTTGAGCTCGTCTATATTGCCGTAGCTGTCGACCCGTGCACTGGCTTTGGACACTCTCGTTCCGCCATAAAGCGCTGTCTGGCCTTTATCGCCTGTTTTTGTGTAAATTTTCATCGTACTAAATTACTTTTTTCCGGAAAGGCTGACAAGTCTTTTATGGATCTTCATCTCAAACAGAATTTCTATAAACCTTTACATTTGCTGTCTCTATACTCTTTCAAGCAAATGACCGATCCAAAAGACCGGCCACTCTTAAATTATTTATCCACCAGACCTTGTCTGAAGTATCCTTATCTAACGCAAAACCCACAGGATTATTTCAGGTAAGTGAATTTTTTTTTTCTACCGAAACTCTACTGACAAACTGTTGTCATAACTCTGATTTACCTTTGCATCAACAATAACACTTAAAACAAATAGATTATGTCAACTACAATCACCATCACCAAACAATTTATGACCTCAGAACAACTATTAGAGCATTGGCAGGGACATAGAAACTTAACAAGAAGAGTCATCGAAGCTTTTCCTGAAAAAGAATTATTCGAGTTTTCAATAGGCGGAATGCGACCTTTTGCAAGACTTGCCGTTGAACTCATTAGTATCGGAGGACCGGCTTTAAAGGGAATCGTGGATAGAAATATGGAAGCTTACAATGAAGAAGGTTTCAATCCGAAGACCAAAGAAGATCTTTTGAAAAAATGGGATGAGGAAACCGAAGTGATCAATACTTATTTTAATCAGATTTCTGAAGAGCGCTTACAGGAGACCTTCAACCTGTTTGGCCAGTATGAATTCCCGGTGTATCAGAATATTTTGTATTTTGTTGATAATGAAATTCATCACCGCGGCCAGGGATTTGTTTATTTACGGGCTTTAGGAATAGAACCTCCTTTTTTTTGGGCGAGATTTTAGGATCTTTAATGCCTTTGTGGAGACTGAAATTACTGATAGAAAATAATACAGTCCATTCAAACATTTCCAAACAAGAAAGCTTTCAGAAATTCTGAAAGCTTTCATTTATTATTTAGTGGGAAGTATATTTTTAAAAAACTTAATGATGTTTGCTTTAAGCTTTGTAAAGGTCTCCGATGTCCCGAATTCTTTGTTATCGTAACCTATTGGAAAACCTTTCTCAACATATTCATTATTTTTATTTAAGGTAAGTGTTGCAAAGTTATTATTCACCTGCCCTACACTTTCGGTATGAATGTCCAGAAATTTTACAGATGCATTTTTAGAGAAATCCAGTTTTTTAAGATCAATTGTTTTTACCTCTTTTTTTAAATCTGAACGGAAATAAAGATTCATTTTTTTCAGATCAATAACGGTTTGCCATTCTCCGGCGTGAATTGAGTTTAAAATATTCCACGCGTAATCCACAGGCTTTTTGTCATACTGATAGTTTTTCAGCATATAGTAAGCACGGTTGTAGCGGTCTTCCCATTTTCCCTGCTGGTCAAAATCAAATTTTTCTTTTCCTCCTAAAAAGTCGAATTTCTTAGCGGTCTCAAAATCTTTCTTATACTGGTTATTGCATAAAAGAGGCATCGGCATTTCCTTATCCGTAAGAACCTTATACTTCCCGTCCAGAAGTGCGATCGTGGCTGTATTTCCTTTGGCATCGCTTAAAAAAAAGTGACTTCCGGCTGCATTGGGCCACCAGTCGATATTGGGGCCTTCATTCAGGTGATCTACCACTTCCTTTACCGTAGTGTAATTATCCAGCTGATATTGGATCCACTGGGCCCAAAACATATTGGCCTGAGAAGGATTCATTACTTTTGAAGTCTCTTCAAGATAAAGCTCGACCAGGAATAATCCTTTTTCATTGACTCCGTAACATGGGAAGTCGTATCCTAAAAGATTAAAAGTCACCGAGCCGTATTTGGAAATCCATGCTTTGGAGTAAGCGGAATTGTCTGTGGTCAGATTTTCCCAGCTGATATTTCTTTTCTGAACATCACGCTTGTTAACGACAATCATTCCGGGCATTGTCTTCCAGTTTTCGTTAAAACCTACGATACAGTGGTCTTTTCCTTTCAGTAAAAATGCGGAGCAGGCAGACACCCAGGTTGAAAAACCGATTGTGCACAATAAAAACCCACGTAAAAATAAAGACTTCATAATTTTGAGTAAATAGTTAATAATTTTCTGAAATTTTAAGTACCAGTTCCTTCAGACTTACTTTCAGAGATTCGGGTTCCAAAATTTCAGCATAATCTGCAAAGGTAATCAACCATCTGGGAAATCCCTCTTTTATCCAGTCGGTTTCAAAGATTAATTCAACCCGCTGCTCTCTGTCAATCTCTTCGATTAAACCGTAATATTTTTTTGAGTTAACAAGATGTCCGATAATTTTTTTCTCGACCAGAAGCCGGACTCTTGTCTTATTTCCATTGGGGTTCTGCCGGTAATCATTAATCTGCCCGTATTCCTGCAGGAAAGGATTCTCTGTTTTAAAAATCTGGAGAATCCGATCTACTCTAAACTGTCTGAAATCATTTCTCAATGTACAGAACGCCATGATATACCAATAATTGAACTCAAAAAAGACACCCACCACTTCAATGGTCCGCGTGGAAACTGTAGAATCTACCGTCATATATTCTAAGGTCAGCTGCTTTTTTTCGGCAATACTTTCGAGAATGATAGGGATAATATTGCGGATGTGATCTTCTGTTTTCGGATGATAATTGTAAACATCAATCTGTTTTTCAATATGATGAATCAAATTTCTGTCCGAATATTTCAATACCGAACGTACTTTTTCCATAGCTGACTGATAATGGGTACCCAGGCTTTGATGTAGAAATTTCTGCATCAGTTTTTCAGCAGTGATAAAACTCAAAACCTCCTCTTTGGTGAACATCACGGGAGGGAGCCTGTAGCCGTCCATCAGGGAATATCCGCTGCCTGCCTCTCCGACGATCGGAATTCCTGCATTTTCGAGTGTTTTTACATCACGGTAAATCGTACGGACACTTACATCAAATTTGGCGGCCAGATCCTGCGCCCTGACCAGTGGTTTAGATTGCAGCTGGGTAAGAATAGCAGTTACACGGTCGAGCTTTTTCAGGTAATGGTCGTTCATGGTTTGTTGAGAAGTTTAGAGTTTAGAGTTTAGAGTTTAGAGTTTAGAGTTTAGAGTTTAACAAAAATAATATCTAATATCTAATATCTAATATCTAATATCTAATATCTAATATCTAATTAATTATCTTTAAAAGTACTCACCAGCTTATCCAGGTTCAGACTTCTTGCTGATGCGTCGAAAATTTCGCGGTAGGTTCCATTGGTCTGTACCAGTTCGTCGTGCGTTCCACTTTCTACGACTCTGCCTTTCTTCATCACATAAATGGTGTCCGAATCTAAAATCTGCGACAGAGAATGGGAAATGATGATCACCGTTCTGCCCTCTTTTATGGCATCCAGGGAATTTTTGATCTGTTCGGTAGCGATGGCATCCAGACTTGCTGTCGGCTCGTCAAGAAAAATAACCGGAGGATTTTTCAGGAACAATCTCGCAATGGCAATTCTCTGCTGCTGTCCTCCTGAAAGCTGTGTGGCATCGTGTCTGTAGCCTTCCGGAAGATCTAAAATCTGCTCGTGAAGATATGCTTTTTTAGCAGCCTCTTCAATTTCCTGAAAAGTGGCATTCATATTTCCGTAACGGATATTATCTTCAATGCTCCCTTGAAAAATATGGTTTTTCTGGAGAACCAGCCCAAGGTCACCTCTTAAAAAAGTATTGTCAAAATCATTTAAATTAACATGATCCAGTAAAATTTCTCCGGAATCCGGAAGGTAAAATTTGCATAGAAGATTAATTATTGTTGATTTTCCGGCTCCACTTAGGCCCACCAATGCCGTTGTTTTTCCATTTTCAATCTTCATAGTAACATCATGCAGGGCCTGAGCACCATTAGGATAAGTAAAATTGACATTTTTTAATTCAAAATGGCCTTTAATTTCTTTTTCAGTAAAGCTTCCGTTAGATTCCTTTTCGGCATCAGCATTTAAAATATCGAAATAGCCTTCAGCATAAATCATCGCATCATTCATATCATCATAAATCCTGTGCAGCTGCCGGATCGGAGCCGATACATTATTAAAAAGCATAATGTGAAGCATAATCGCACCAATGGTCATCTGCTGATCCAACACCAGGTAAACTGTCAGCAGAATAATGAGCACAACCCCAAACTGTTCGATAAAAGTTTTTAAACCGTCATAGATAAAATTTGTTTTTCGGGTAAACATCTGGCTTTCCATCAGCTGCATCTGCAGATCATATTGTTTTTTCCCTTCGAATTTTTCGCGGACAAAACTTTTAATAACCATAATGGAATTGATCAGATTTAACAAACCCGAAGTTTTCTGCTCACGCTGATTTCTCAATGTACGTCTAACCCCGCCGAGCTTCTTGGCCTGTAGTGAGCTGATGTAAAAGTAGATTGGGACAATGATCGTAGAAACAATTCCCACATAAACATTCTGTATGTACATGATCACCAGTGCAATAATAGAATTGGAAAACAGGGGCAGCATATCGATAAAGAAGTTCTGAACGAGTCTGGTTAAGCTTTCAATTCCCCGGTCGATCCTGATCTGCAGTTTTCCGGATTCGTGGTTTTCATCATTAAAATAAGCGACACGATAAGTCAGAATCTTGTCAATCGCCGACTGGGCCAGGACCGAACTTACATTGATCCTTATTTTTTCCCCATAAAATTTCTGACCGAAATTAATGAAGATATTCAGCAGTTCTTTACCCAGCAAAATAATCGAAATGACCACCAGAATATGAATTCCTTCTGACATCGGATGTGGCAGATGGGTGAGTTTTGTAACCTCATCTACCGTGTATTTTAAAACGAGAGGATTGACCTGGGCCGCAAGCGCGCCTAAAAAAGTAAGAAACAAAGTTCCGTAGATCATCAGCCGATAAGGCCGTATAAATGGAACAAGCTGTTTGTATATTCCGAATAAAGTAACGGTTCTGTTGAAAGGTTTTGCCATAGGAATTATTTTAACTAAAAAACGTACCGTTTCCGAGAGAAAAGGTACGTTTTATTCTATTTTTCAGCAAATCTAATTGCTTATTTTACATTTTATCCTTCGTAAAAATATGTGGTCAGATAATGCAATTCAGATTTCCCAGCTGCTTTAGATTCAGCCTCGGCCTGTTCTAATGTATAGTGAGAATTGATTTCTTTTCTTTGAAAAATGAAAGAATTATTGGCATTTTTGTCCACCACATTATTGAAAATATGCTCAATTTCTGAGTTTGAAAGGGATGCAAAACTGATATCTTCAAAACCGTACATCAGCCGCAAGTCATCAAACTGATTAAAGTTTTCATTAACGAAGCCCTGAAACTGAGATTTGGATTCAAAATTTCCGGCCCAGATATTATAGGCGTATTTTTTCTTTTTCGGCTTGTCAAAAATATTCTGATAAACGAAGTTTTCACCAAGGTAGGCTTCCCTTACCTGCGGATCATTTGCCAGTTCTTCGGGAAGACCTTCTTTCAAAATTCGTCCTTCAAACATGATGTAAGTTTTATTGGTAATGGCTAACGTCTGCTGCACATTATGATCGGTAATCAGAATTCCTATGTTTTTATCTGTAAGACTTCTTACAATTTTCTGAATATCTTCTACCGCAATCGGGTCTACTCCGGCAAAAGGCTCATCCAAAAGGATAAAACTGGGGTCTGTCGCAAGACATCTTGCAATCTCTGTTCTACGTCTTTCACCTCCTGATAAAAGGTCCCCGCGGTTTTTACGAACATGTTGCAAAGAAAACTCTTCCACCAGTTCATCACATTTGATCTGCTGCTCCCGTTTTGAAAGTTTCGTCAACTGTAAAACTCCCATGATGTTTTCCTCCACTGAAAGTTTTCTGAAAACCGAGGCTTCCTGAGCCAGATAACCAATCCCCTTTTGAGCCCGGCGATACATCGCGTCGGTGGTAATTTCCTGCTTATCCAGAAAAATTTTCCCTGAAGTAGGCTTAACCAAACCCACAATCATATAAAACGAAGTGGTTTTCCCTGCCCCGTTCGGACCCAGCAGACCGACGATTTCTCCCTGCTGAACCTGTACGGAAACGCCTTTTACCACTTTTTTAGGACCGTATTCTTTGATTAAGTTTTCTCCTCGTAAAATCATAGGGGCAAAGATAAAGTTTTTTTGAATTCAAATTTTAGATTAAAAAACCGGGAGCCGAAGTTTTATGAAATTTTAATATCCGGTGTTTCTTAAATGTAACATTTTATGTCTTAGGTGCTACTTATCTAATCAAAAATATTAAAATGGAAAGTTACGGATATACAAAATCACAATACAGTTATAATCAGCAGAACAACGGTCCTTACCGCTCTGAAAAGAAAATTCCTGCTGCTATTTTAGGAATTCTGGTCGGATGGCTGGCTTTAAACAAATTTTACCTTGGATATACCAAAGAAGGAATCATACAGCTGGTGCTGAACATCATCACCTTTGGTGCAGCATCCATCATTCCTTTTATCGAAGGTATTTTATATCTGTTTATGAGTGATAAACAATTCGATGATACCTATGTTTACGGTAAAAAAGGCTGGCTTTAAGATTTAATCTGAACGTGCTTATTTTCTGTTTTATTTCCATAATTTTATGGCACATCAACAACACAATTTATTATGGAAAACAATCAACAGCTAACGGATCTTCTGGCGCTGGACCTGGGGCTCAATATTATCAACCGCAGGCCTTATGCAAAGGAAGTTTTTAAATGGCAGGACATGGATCTTCTGCCTCACTCTTCTGCCGACACTTTACTTTGTGAAGTTTTTGAATGGAATGGCCGGAACTGGCGGACAACAGGAAATAACCTGATTGGTTTTTTATTTTCCGGAGATCAGCTTGGCACGATTAAAGATCAGGTAATGAACGTAAAAAAATTTCCGGCGCTTATCCCAGATTTTGAGTTTACCAAAGATAACATGATTGAGTATGGTCTTTCTCTTCCTTCATTATTTAATATCGGAATTAACGGAAATATTAAAAGTGTCAGGGATTTCTCAGTGCGTGTCAACGGGGTGACCAAATCCAGAATTACCAATATCGATTCTCCGGGAATTGAGATTTTAAGAAGTTATTCTGCATTTACCCAGGCTAAATCAAAAACATACCGGAAAAATGTAAAGTTTAATTTCTTGAGTACTTCTCTTTTTTATGCCGAAAGTGTGGAAATTTATCTTGAGAAAGAAGCGGGAATCGGTGTAGAGGTAAGCTTTCAGACTCAGGATGTTGAGGTTGAGACAAAAATTAATACCGACACAAAAAAACATTTCGTGCTAAAGTATTCCGGGAACCAGTCTCCTTTTGCAGCAAAATTTACAAAGGGAAAAGATTTTGATATATCTTAAAAAAATAAGGGATTCCAAAATTGAAATCCCTTATTTTCTATGGTGTTAAAAACTCTACTTTTCCTGTTTCCATATGGTATTCACCACCTACAATTTTAATTTCCTTCTTCTCTTCCATTTCCCGCAGAATTGAACTGTTCTTTCTGATATCTTCTATGGTCTGCAATACATTCGATTTTGTCACCGCTTCCAGATATGCTGAATTTTTTGAAGATTTATCTCCTTGAAAATTCGCTGTTCTTGCTATGGCGGGCTTAATTTTTGCCAGCAAACCGGTTATATTCCCGAGTTCCACATTGTCCACCGCCGATTTTACGGCTCCGCAATGTTCATGTCCCAGTACCATGACGACTTTCGCACCAGAAACTTTACATGCATATTCCAAACTCCCTAAAATATCTTCATTGCTAATATTACCCGCCACTCTTGCTACAAACATATCTCCGATCCCGGAATGAAAAACATCTTCTACCGGAACTCTGGAATCTAAGCACGACAGAACCACAGCTCCCGGAAATTGTCCCAAAGAAGCTTTCCGGATTCTTTCAGACGTATTTCTTATGGTAAGATTATCCTCTACATATTCTTTATTTCTGTGCTGTAGAATAGAGAAAACGGTATCGGGTGTAAGCCTGGACTGTAATTTTTCAGTTAAAAAATATTCGTCAATAATTTCATCTTTATTTACTGTAATGTAATCATCATTCTTTTTATCATTCTTTTTCGGATCATTACAGGATATCAATACGGCTAAAATACATAGCGATATTCCCATGGTATACATTGTTTTTTTCATAGCTGTTTTTTTGGTGAAAATGATTTAAGAATCTAATTTACAACTTATTGAGCATAAACAGATCCAATTTAAAAAAATTTAATATTGCCCGAAAACAAAAAAGATGGCTTACCTAGGTAAAACCATCTTTTCTTCTTATTGACAGAAGGAAACTATCTGTTTAAAATCATCGCCGCTTCTTTTGCGAAATACGTAAAGATCATATCTGCTCCTGCTCTTTTAAAACATGTCAAGCTTTCAATAATTGTTTTATCATTATCCAGCCAGCCATTTTGTGCTGCAGCCTTTACCATGGCATACTCCCCGCTTACATTATATACCGCAACCGGAAGATCAATGGCTTCACTAACTTTTGAAACGATATCCAGATAAGGAAGCCCAGGTTTAATCATAATGATATCCGCTCCTTCATCGATATCTTTAAAAACTTCGTTCAGTGCTTCACGGGAGTTATGAAAATCCATCTGATAGGTTTTTTTATCTTTCGGAATTTCCACATCATCTTTCGGAGCACTGTCTAATGCACTTCTGAATGGTCCGTAAAAAGAACTTGCATATTTTGCCGCATAGCTCAAAATCCCTACATCGGTAAACCCGCTATCTTCCAGTGCTTCGCGGATCACCTGAACTCTTCCATCCATCATGTCGCTTGGTGCCACAATGTCAGCGCCGGCTTCCGCATGAGAAACGGACATTCTGGCCAGTGCATCGTTGGTGGCATCATTTACGATTTTACCGTTTTCGATAATTCCGTCGTGACCGTAAATGGAATATGGATCCAGGGCCACATCTGGCATAATGATCATTTCCGGAACAGCATTTTTAATGGCTCTGATGGTATTCTGCATCAGCCCGTCTTTATTCCAGGCTTCTTTCCCCGTATTGTCTTTTATATGTTCCGACACCTTCATATACAGATTCACCGCCTTCACACCTAAAGAAAATAATTCCTTACATTCCTTTACCGTCAGATCGATGCTTCTCCTGAAAATTCCCGGCATCGATGGAATCGGTTCCTGTTTGTTTTCGCCCTCCATGACAAAGATGGGCATCACAAAATCATTCGTTGTAAGAACATTTTCTCTTACCAGACTTCTTATAGAATCATTGACTCTGAGTCTTCTATTTCTTGAATGTATCATTTGGAATACTTTTTGAATAAGTTTCTACAAATTTACTATAAGTTCTATAAAAAACTATTGCAGGAGATTATAGAATTTTTTACTTTTGTTAGGAAATACTTAGATAAATTAAACTTGATGAAAAAACTTTTACTTTTATTATTATTTACAGGCAGTTTTGTTGGATTTTCCAACAATTTAAAAGCACAAGTCAGAGAGCCTGGTTCTATCTCACAAAAAGCTGATGACGGAGTTCTTGTCGCTTATCCGAATCCTGCAAAGGACTTTCTTATCGTTAAAGCAAAGGATTCTGCGTTGAAAATCAAAAGTGTGACTTTTTATTCGATTCTGGGAACCCAGGTTGCCAATTATTCGGTGAATATGAATTCGGGAGAGATCAATATCGAAAAACTGAAACCCGGCAAATATTTAATCCGCTACATATTGAGTGACAATACACAGAAAGTTACCCAAATCGTAAAACAATAAAATTAAATCCTGATAAACATCAGGATTTTTTCTTTTACATTAATTCTGTTTCAATTATTCCGTAACTTTCGGGACTTTTTAATACCAATTGTAAAAACAATTTAATGCTAAAAGCTGAACATATTCGAAAGACCTACAATGCCGGAAAAAAGGTAGCACTGGATGATTTTAGCATCCACGTACCCAAAGGGAGTATTTACGGACTTTTAGGTCCTAACGGAGCTGGAAAAACCTCTTTCATCCGTATCATCAATCAGATTACCCAGGCTGATTCCGGGGAAGTTCTCATCAATGGAAAAAAGCTGAATCCGGACCACATTAAAGATATCGGTTATATGCCTGAGGAAAGAGGCTTATACAAAAATATGAGCGTAGGAGATCAGATTCTTTACTTCGCAGAGCTGAAAGGAATGAGTAAAAATGATGCTTTACAGGAGGCGAAAAAGTGGTTTGACAAACTCAACATCGATCAATGGTGGAAAAAGAAATTATCCGAGCTTTCAAAAGGGATGGCTCAGAAGATCCAGTTTGTGGTAACCGTTCTTCACAGACCTCATCTGCTGATTCTTGATGAACCGTTTTCAGGTTTTGACCCGGTAAATGCCAATTTAATTAAAGACCAGATTATTGATCTTAAAAATAACGGCACTACCATTATTCTCTCTACCCACAGAATGGAAAGTGTGGAAGAAATGTGTGACTACGTCGCATTAATTAATAATTCTAAAAAAATTATCGACGGAAGGGTTTTTGACGTAAGAGAAAAATTCAAAAAAAACATCTTCGGGGTTACGCTCTCGGAGGTAAATAACAGTCAGCTGGATACATTCAAAGGCAAATACGAAATTTTCAATATGATCCATGAAAACAATCTTGTGTCTTTTGATTTAAAAAATGAAACCGATCAGAACCATATTCTTCTTGACCTTGTGCACGTTGGAAAAGTGAGATCTTTTGACGAAAGGATTCCCAGTATGAACGAAGTATTTATTAATGCGGTAAGCAACAACTCTTAATCATGAATAATATTTTTTTAATCACAAAAAGGGAGTTTCTTACGCAGGTTAAGAAAAAATCCTTCATCATATTAACCTTACTGGCTCCGATCATGCTTATCGCTTTCGGTGCAGTGATCGGCCTGATGTTCAAAGCGAACGAATCGCACAGCGTTATTGAGGTAGTGGATAAAAGCGGATTGTTTAAAAGTAAGCTGAAATCTGACGATCAGCTGAATTATGTTTTTGTTTCTGCCGCTGATGAAAAATCCAAGATCAATAATTTAAAAGGAAATGAATCTCTGGACGGGATTTTGATTCTGCCGGAATTAAAAAATCAGGATTTTAATGGTCTACAGCAAAATACGAGGCTGGTGATCAACAGTAAAGTCGGACTGGACACCAAAAAAAGAATCGTTTCTGATATTACAGAAGTCATCAGGAAGGAAAAAATCAAACAATTAGGCATCGCTGAAACCGAGCTGAATAATCTTGATAAAAGTTTTACCCTGAAAACGATCAATGTCTCTGACAACAATAAAGAAGACTCAGATATCACTTTTGGAGTCAAAAGCGGACTGAGCATTCTCCTGATGTATGTAACTTTTATGTTTATCATCATCTATGGAGTGCGGGTTATGAGAAGTGTTTTAGAAGAAAAGAACAACCGCGTTGTAGAGATCATCATTTCATCAGTAAAACCTTTTGAACTGATGATGGGGAAAATTCTTGGGGTAACGATGGTCGCTTTAACCCAGTTTCTGATCTGGATTACCATGTCTGTGATCGGCGCTCTGGTTTTAAATACCGGATTTTCGTCGCTTCAGAAAAATATTCCGGGTGCCAATGAAGAGCTATTAAATAAATTTGACATCGCCCAGATTGCCACTCAGGTTTCTCACAGCTTACTTGAACTTAATTTCCCGTTAATCATTTTTGTATTTATTGTATTCTTTCTGCTTGGCTACATATTTTACAGCTCCGTTTATGCAGCCATAGGTTCTGCCGTAGACAATGAAACGGAAACGCAGCAATTTACTTTATTTGCAATCTTACCGCTGACTTTGGGAATGTATGGAAGTTTTTCTTTAATGAATAATCCTGACGGACCTTTGGGCTTCTGGTTATCGATCATTCCTTTCACCTCTCCCGTTGCGATGATCGCGAGAATTCCTTTTGGTGTTCCGGCCTGGCAGATTGCTTTATCGATCGTTCTGCTGTTGGTGACCACGATTTTTATGATCTTCTTAGCAGGGAAAATTTATAGAGTGGGTATTTTAATGTATGGCAACAAAGCAACATTAAAAGAAATCTGGAAGTGGATAAAAGGATAAGTTCACCTAAAATTATACATAAAAAGAAAATCCCGAAACTCTGCAGTTTCGGGATTTCTTATGGAATAAAAATTCTTACTTAAAGATATAGCCTAGGCTTAAGCTAATAACCTGCTCAGACTTATTTTTAGTCGTTCCTTTAGGTTCGTAATCAAGACCAGGATAGGTATTCGACAGACCGAAATCATATCTTGCCGTAAGCTCCAATTGTCTCTTATAGCTGTATCCTACTCCAATTCCAATTCCAAAGTTAAAGCTTTTGGCTTTCCCGTTTAGTTTCGGATTACCGAGATCAGATTTATAATCCGGATCATAGTAAGGTTTTGAGGCAGGAACATTCTTTACATTCTGACTTAATAAGAAATTGAACCTTGGTCCTGCTACTCCGAAAAATTCCGATTCGGCTTCGGAGAAATAGGCTTTAAAATTTACCGGCACACTTAAATAATTATTTGCATAGACTGCATCATAACCATCGACACCTTTAGCATCTTTATCCTTACCCGTTTCTCCTGCTCCGAAATACTGAACTTCAGGCTGAAGGAAAAACTGATTGGACTTCCCCATAGGGATCAAAGCTAAAACGCCGGCTTGCATGGAAAATCTTTTTCCTGAGGGATTATGGGCATTTTTTACACCAGAATAATTACCTCCTGCTGATACACCGAATCTTGTACTGCTGAAATCGATCTGGGCGAAAGACATTGCAGAAAGTGCCAGAGCTGAGGTTAATAAAATTTTTTTCATATATTGTTGTTTTTTATGTTATGCTAAAACTTTAGCCACTGTTACGCCAATGTCAGCAGGAGAATCTACAACGTTGATTCCGTTTTCTCTCATGATTTCCATTTTAGCCTGAGCGGTATCTTCTGCACCACCTACGATCGCACCGGCGTGTCCCATTGTTCTTCCTTTAGGAGCCGTTTGTCCCGCGATGAAACCTACAACAGGTTTTGTAGAACCACTGGCTTTGTACCATCTTGCTGCTTCCGCTTCAAGACCTCCACCGATTTCTCCGATCATTACTACGGCTTCAGTTTCAGGATCGTTGATGAATAATTCCAAAGCTTCTCTGGTCGTTGTTCCGATAATAGGGTCACCACCGATACCGATGGCTGTAGAAATACCGAAACCGGCTCTTACCACCTGATCTGCCGCTTCATAAGTAAGTGTTCCGGATTTTGAAACGATTCCTACTTTACCTTTTTTGAAAACAAAACCTGGCATAATACCAATTTTAGCTTCTTCAGAAGTAATAATTCCCGGACAGTTCGGACCGATTAATCTGCAGTCTTTTTCAGCGATATAAGATTTTACTTTTACCATATCCGCCACCGGAATACCTTCAGTAATACATACGATAACTTTGATACCTGCTTCCGCCGCTTCCATGATTGCATCTGCAGCAAATGCAGGAGGTACGAAAATGATACTTACGTTGGCACCAGCTTTTTCAACAGCATCAGCAACCGTGTTAAATACCGGTTTTCCTAAGTGCTCGCTACCCCCTTTTCCCGGAGTAACACCACCTACCACGTTTGTTCCGTATTCAATCATCTGGCTTGCATGGAAAGTCCCTTCGTTCCCTGTAAATCCTTGTACAATTACTTTAGAATCTTTGTTTACTAAAATTGACATTTTATTGTTGTTTTAATTTATTTTACTATTTTATTAATGCTCACAAATTTACTTATTTTTCTTTGATTTAAGATAAAACTTTCCATTTGTTTATTTGAGATTTCTCAGTTTTACCTCTTTCTTCAGATAGGTTTTAAAATCTTCTGCAAACATCCCGATATATGTTCCTTTCTCAAGATCTCTGTTTACTCCCGTCTTGCCAAGAATAACAGATCCGCTTTCAATCGTGTTACCGGAAGCTATACCCACTTGGCCCCATAAAGTTACCTCATCACCAATGATGCAACATCCCGCGATTCCTACCTGAGAAGCGATCAGACACTTTTTACCGATTACTGTATCATGCCCGATCTGAATCTGATTATCAAGAACAGATCCTTCACCAATTACGGTAGAATCTGTAACTCCCCGGTCTATGGTACAGCCGTTTCCTATTTCTACATTATTTTCCACAATGACATTTCCAACAGAAATCAGGCGGTCAAAGTTTCCGTGAAGTTTTCTGTAATAAAAAGCATCGCCTCCCAATACCGTATTGGACTGGATGATCACGTTATCACCGATGACCGTTCTATCACCGATCACCACATTCGGGAAAATAAGGGTGTTCTTTCCAATGGTAACATTATTCCCGATGACAGCCGTACGGTGAATTTTCGTGCCTTCTCCGATCTCGGCATCATGCAGTTCTTCGGTGAAATTGATTATTCTCGTAAAGTGAGTATTGATCTTATTAAAATCCCTGAAAGGATCATCGGAGACAAGAAGTGCTTTTCCTGCGGGACATTCTACCTCCCTGTCAATCAGGATAACGGTTGCTGCAGAATGTAAAGCCTTATCGTAATATTTCGGATGATTTACAAAAACAATATCACCTGGCCGTACCCTGTGAATTTCATTAGTTCCTAATACCGGAAAGTCTTCAGAACCTATAAATTTTGATCCGATAAGATCTGCAATAGTTTTCAGTTTTTGTGGCTGATGGAACGTCATATTTTTCTAAATGATGTTTAAATTTTTTAAGATTTAAAGTCTCGAAAAGGTTTATTTTTTAAGGTTCAGACGGCAGCCCTACTAAGTAAGGCCCTTCGACAGGCTCAGGATAAACTACAGTAGCTGCCATAAAAAATAAAAGCTGAAAGTTGTTATGCTTCCAGCTTCATATTATCTTAATAATTACTTTACTCTTTCTAAGTAAGCTCCGTCCTCCGTACTTACTTTAATTTTGTCTCCCGGCTCAATGAACAGGGGAACCATTACTCTAGCTCCTGTTTCGACAATTGCATTTTTAAGCGCATTCGTTGCGGTGTTTCCTTTCACACCCGGATCAGCTTCTACAACCTCTAAATAAACCGATTGCGGTAATTCGGCAGAAAGCGGAGTTTCATCTGCTTCTTTTAAGATGATGGTAACTTCTTCACCTGCTTTCATCAGGTTTGAGTTTTCAATCATTTCTTTATTCAGATATAACTGAGAAAAGTCATCATTGTTCATAAAGTGGAATCCGTTCTCATCATCATAAAGGTACTGGAATTTTCTTGTAATTACCTTTACTTCATCGATTTTGTGACCTGCAGAGAAAGTATTATCCAATACTTTTCCGTTGGTTACAGATTTTAATTTTGTTCTGACGAAAGCAGGACCTTTGCCTGGCTTTACGTGAAGAAATTCAATTACTTTGAAAATATCATTGCTAAATTCTATACAAAGACCTTTTCTGATATCGTTACTTGTTGCCATTAATGTATAATTATCTTTTGTTTTTTATATAAATTGTTCAGAATCAAAATGATTTCTAACTGTCTTTTCCGGTTCCGTACCCTTTTACGATCCCTCGCGGAGAATTTTGTATAAACTGAAGGATTTCATCTCTTTCTGCAGTAGGAAGCATTTCTTTTTCAATATATAAGATAGCCTGTGAAACATTCATTTTCATCTGAAAGATCGCTCTGTAAATTTTCTGGATTTCAAAGATTTTCTCGTTGGTAAAACCTCGTCTTCTGAGTCCCACAGAGTTAATTCCTGCATAAGACATTGGTTCTCTGGCCACTTTTACGTACGGCGGAATATCTTTCCTCACCAGAGTACCTCCGGAAATCATGACATGTTTCCCGATTTTACCAAATTGGTGAACAGCAGATAAACCTCCCATTACCGTATAGTCACCTATTTCTACGTGACCAGCAATACCGCAACCGTTCACAATGATAACGTGATCTCCGATGACACAGTCGTGTGCAATATGAGAAGTGGCCATTATCAGGCAGTTTTTCCCAATTTTGGTAAATCCAAGGGCTTTTGTCCCCCTGTTTACCGTTACACATTCTCTGATCGTAGTTTCGTCACCTATGATGACCTGAGTATCTTCACCGTCGAATTTTAAATCCTGAGGAATTGCTGAGATCACCGTTCCAGGAAAAATTCTGCAGTTTTTTCCGATCCTCGCTCCATCCATGATGGTGACATTCGGACCGATCCAAGTTCCTTCCCCGATTTCTACGTCACCGGCAATTGTAGTAAAAGGTTCTACAATTACATTTTTGCTGATTTTCGCACGTTTATCTACGGCTGCTAATTGATGAATCATTTAATCAACTTTATTTTTTGCAACTTGGGCCATTAATTCTGCTTCTACCGCTACAGCATCTCCTACATACCCGTAACCCTGCATATGCACAATACCTCTTCGGATAGGTTCTATTAATTCAATTTTGAAAATGATCGTATCTCCGGGTACTACTTTTCTTTTAAATTTCACCTTATCAATCTTAATGAAATAGGTAGAATAGTTTTCAGGATCCGGAACACTGGCCAATACGAGAATCCCTCCTGTCTGCGCCAAAGCCTCCACCTGGAGAACTCCCGGCATCACAGGTTCTTTAGGGAAGTGACCTACGAAGAAGGGTTCATTCATGGTTACGTTCTTCAGTCCTACTACATGAGAATCCGAAAGCTCGAGGATTTTATCAATTAACAAAAACGGAGGTCTGTGAGGCATCAGCTTCATAATTCCGTTGATATCAAAAACCGGCTCTTTTGTCAGATCAAAATCTGGAACATTTTTCTTTTTCTGCAGCTTCCACTGACGGTTCAGTTTTTTCGCAAACTGGGTATTGACGAAATGCCCGGGCTTGTTTGCAATGACTTTTCCTTTTATTTTCACTCCTGCCAAAGCTAAATCACCGATTACGTCCAGTAATTTGTGTCTTGCTGCTTCATTTGGATAATTTAGGTTCAGATTATCAAGAATTCCGTTGGGTCTGATCGATACTTCGTCTTTTCCGAAAGCTTTCTTTAATTTTTCCGTTGTATCGGGAGTCAGATCTTTATCTACGTATACTATAGCATTAGAAATATCTCCGCCTTTAATAAGGCCGTGATCTAAAAGCATTTCCAATTCATGTAAAAAACTAAATGTTCGCGCAGATGAAATCTCTTCTTTAAATTCTGAAATATTTTTTAAGGTCGCATTCTGAGTTCCTAAAACTTTAGTTCCGAAATCAACCATCGTTGTAATTTCGTACGTATCTGAAGGGATAATGGTGATTTCAGATCCTGTAGCCGGATCGCTGTAGGTAAGAACTTCTTTTACCACCAGGTATTCTCTGGCCACACCCTGATCAACAACGCCGACGCTTTCAATGGCTTCTACAAAGAATTTTGAAGATCCGTCTAAAATTGGAGGTTCTGAAGCATCCATTTCTAACACCGCATTGTCAATATCACATCCAACTAAAGCGGCTAAAAGGTGCTCACATGTAGTAATTTTTACGCCTAGTTTTTCTAATGTCGTTCCTCTTTCTGTAGCTACAACATAGTTAACATCAGCTTCAACCTGAGGATGCCCCTCCAGATCTGTTCTTACGAATACAAAACCTGTATTTTCTTTTGCAGGCTTCATGGTTAATTTTACTTCTCTACCAGTATGAAGTCCGATTCCGGAAAGTGTCACTTCCTGTTGAAGTGTTTTCTGCATATCACTCATTAGTTTTATCTTTTGAGGTATTCTCAAGATTGTTTATTTTGTTTACAATTTCAGGTAAATTCCTGAAATGCACATAGCTTCTCAGATAGTCGTTATAGCTAATTGCCGGAGAGCCATACAAGGTTTCCCTGTCGTTCACACTGGAATTCACCCCGCTCTGAGCCTGAATTTTCACCTGACTGCCAATTTTAATGTGACCCACCACACCTACCTGGCCGCCAATCTGGTTCCAGTCACCGATGGTTGTAGATCCTGCAATTCCCGCCTGTGCTGCAATGACATTATTCTTTCCTATTTTCACATTGTGTGCAATCTGGATAAGGTTATCTATTTTTGTACCTTTTCCAATGACTGTAGAGCCTATAGTCGCTCTATCGATACTGCAGTTTGATCCGATTTCCACGTCATCTTCAATGATCACATTTCCTAACTGAGGAATTTTTTTGAATCCTTCAGATGTGGGCTGAAAACCGAACCCGTCACCCCCGATTACCGTATTGGAGTGTATCACACAATTATCGCCGATGATACAGTAATCATAAATTCTGGCTCCGCTGTCTATTTTACAGTTTTTACCTACTTTTACCCCTTTTCCGATGTATACATGCGGAAAAATCTGAGAGCCTTCTCCTATTTTCGCTTTCTCCGAGATATAGGTGAAGGCACCGATATAGACTTTATCACCGATTACGGAAGTCTGATGAATGGAAGAACCATCTTCAATACCTTCTTTTCGGCCCTGCATTTCCTGATACAGGTTCATTAAAACCTGAAACGAAAGATAGGCATCTTTTACGGCAATAACAGTTGAGTTATAAGAATCTTTTTCCAGAAGGGTTTCAGAAACAATAATCACGGAACAGTTTGAAGTGTCCAGATAATGGGAAAAGCGATCCTGTGCTATAAAAGAAAGATGCCCCGTTTCTCCACTTTCAATTGGTGAAACGCCAGTAATAAGTGCATTTTCGTCACCTATTATTTTCCCGTCAATAAAACTTGCAATTTGCGAAGCTGTAAATTCCATATTCTGCAAAGATAAGAAATTCTGTAATTCGCAAACATTTTTTAGTTTTCGGATCGTAAATTTTAATATACTTTAAGAAATTATGGTAGGCATATCTCTGGGAAACGTGAGAATATACCTGGTCGTTTTATTGATCATCAAGCCAGACAAGAGCTGGTCCTGGGACTCCTCCATTCTGATTTTCTGACCGTTTTTCTGCAGTAAATAAATGGGCTGTTTCTCTGTGTCATAAGGAAGGAGTTTTCTTTTGATTTCATGAACCAGCTCAGCACCGTTGTCGATTTCGAAAAATTCATTAGCATTCTTTATCTTTTCCTCAATAAATTCACGGTTATAGGCATGAGATGAGATAACGGTCTTCGGAAGATTTCTCTGGATTACACACCTACACCAATACGACAATATGAAATCATCTGAGTTTTGCCAGCTTTTCATGGCCTGAATAATATCATTATCATCGAGCTGGGTAAACCTTTGGATGTCTTCCTCTGTAGCTGCACTTTTTCCACGGTGTAAAAAGTAATTTAAATTTTCTGTAGCGGTAAGAGATATGCCCCGGGAAACCAGATATTTTGCGCGTTCCAGAATTTTTACCAGAAGAAACTCCGCCAAAGCTGAGGTTTTATGATAATATACCTGCCAGTACATGAACATCCGAGCAGTAAGAAAGTTTTCAATAGAGTAAATTCCTTTTGCATCGATCACCAGCTCTCCCTCCTCACAGACATTCATCATGGAAACAATTCGCTGGGTATTAATATTTCCTTCAGAAACCCCTGTAAAAAAGCTGTCCCGTTTTAAATAGTCCAACCGGTCGACATCTAACTGTGAGGAAATAAGCTGATTAAAAAATTTCCGGTGATATTTCCCCTGAAACATTTCAATGGCAACGGACAATTCCCCGTTGAATTCATCATTCAGCCGATTCATTAGTAACAAAGAGAGATTTTCGTGATGCCAATCGTCCATCAACATACTTTCCAGGGCGTGAGAAAAAGGACCATGACCAATATCATGCATTAAGATAGCCAGCATTGCACCTTTTTCTTCCTCTTCAGAAATTTTCACCCCTTTTTGTCTCAACGTTTCGATAGCCGTAAACATCAGGTGCATTGCTCCTAACGCATGATGAAACCTAGTGTGCGTTGCTCCCGGAAATATCAGATTCAGAAGTCCGGTCTGGCCTATTCTTCTTAATCTCTGAAAATAGGGATGTTCAATGATATCAAATAGAATTTCATGAGGAATCCTTATAAATCCGTGAACCGGATCGTTGATGATCTTAAGCTTATTCTGCATTAGAAATATCCTTTTTATGCTGCAAAATTAAGGTTTTAAAGTTAATTCAACAGTTTATCAGCATACAATTGTATATTCAGCCCAATCCCAATAATTAATCAATAAAATAATTTTTGATTTTTTTTATTCAAGTTGTCAGGTTCCAATGATACATCCGACTATATCATCATGCTGATTAATATTTCCACAAAAAACGTTTGTCAGCAGATAATATATAAATCTGAAAACAGCATTAATATAATAAATACAAACATTATGAAAAATTATTTTATGATTCAACCCAAAAAATTATTCGCCTCAACTCTATTTTTGAGCTTAGCATTCAGTATTTCCTGCAGTAATAACAATGAAAACGCCCCTTTGCCTAAACCTTTTGAGGAAAAAATCGTTATTGCAAACCGTGGCAGTGCCAGTGTCAGCTTTATTGATCCCGCTACCAATTCTGTAACTAAAACATTATCGATCCCCAATTCGGAACCTATGTATGTGGTCTATGTTCCAAAAACGGATAAACTCTATGTAGGCGACAGGGCAGGAAAAAAAGTGTATATCATTAATCCACAAAACCAGGCAATTGAAAGCTCTGTAAGCGTTGGAAACGGTGTGTTCCACATGTGGGCCGATGGCAATGGAAAAGAATTATGGGTAGCCAATGATATAGACAATACGGTTTCCGTCATTAATCTGGCCACTAATACCGTGACTGCCACTATAAACGTGGGGATGAAGCCACATGATGTATTTTTAACGCCTGATGGTACCGCAGCTTACGTTTCAGTAATATCCAGCGATTCCTCTCCTGATAAAGTTTTTAAATATTCAACATCAAATTATACAAAGACCAATGAAGTACTGGTCGGAAAAGACCCTCATCTCTTCCGTTTATCTGATAACAGGTTATATGTTCCCTGCCAGTCCGGAAAAGTATATTCCCTAAATGCAGGTACCATGGATCTGATTTTTGAAAAAGATTATACCGGAGCTCACGGGGTTTTCCCATCTCCAGATCAAAAAACTCTTTTCGTCAGCAATATCACCGGGGCGCAGCTATACTCAATCAGTACCGCGACAGGTAGCCTGGCAAGTAATCCTCTACCATCACCTAATCCTGTTCCTCACAATATTGTAGTGAATCAGCAGGGAAACAAAATGTTCGTCACTCATTCCGGGGCCTCTGCCAATACGGTTTCTACTTATAATATTGCTTCATCAGGAGCCCTTACTCCATCCTCTACCATCACGGTAGGAACCAATCCTTTTGGTTTGGCTTATTATAAAAGAAAACAAAACTGATTAAATAAAAACACAAAATGAAAAAATTCTGGAAAAAAGGAATGTCTTTTGAGTCTTATATTGACGGGATCCAAAGTAAAATTGAGACTCAGGGAAACAATGAGTTGGCAGACAAGCAGCTGTTAACAATTAAAAGGGCTTATCATATCATGGAAAATTATATTCCGGATCTGAGACAGCAAAAAAAGCTGGAAGAGAAAAATTTTCAAGGCAAGCTATTAATTATTGCTGAAGACTGGTGTGGTGACTGTAGCCAAGTTACTCCTGTTATTAAAAAATTTTTTCAGGATAAAAATCCCCTGAAAATTCTTTACCGGGATGAAAATCCTGATCTGATGAGATTATTTTTAACGAACGGCAATGAAGCAATACCAATTGTCATCTTTCTTGATGAAAACTTCAATCTCATCTCCCACTGGGGTCCCCGAACCCAGCACGGACTTGAGCTTCTGGCAAAATTCAAACACGATCCCGATCAGTATCCAAGATCAGTATTTTTAAAAGATCTTCAGGCGTATTATGAGAGAAACCGTGGTTTTGATATTGTAGAAGAAATTCTGGAGATTTTATAAATAAACTTTAAGCCAATTGCACATCTGTAATTGGCTTTTTCTTTTAAGGTTTAATTATTCTTTAAAAGTTCTTTCGGCAATCGTTTAAAAACAGTAAATTGATGCACAGATCAGCAAACAGACTGCACCATAGTTTTTAACTAATATTTAACCTTTCAGCCTCTTTTTTGTGGGTTTTTATAAGGAAAATGGTCGGTGATTTGATAGTACAACCATGTAAAAAAAAGATTTATGTCGGAAAAAATATTATGGATAGATGATGAAATAGATTTACTTAAACCTCACATCGTATTTTTGGAAAAAAAAGGATATCAGGTAACGCCCGTTAATAATGTGAATGAAGCATTGGACTTAATGGACTCTGAAAAATTCGCGCTAACCCTGATAGACGAAAATATGCCCGGAATTTCAGGACTTGAAGCAATACCTATGATTAAAGAGAAAGACAATGCTCTTAAAATCGTAATGGTAACAAAAAGCGAAGAAGAGCATATTATGGAAGAAGCCATCGGTTCACAGATTGCCGATTACATTTTAAAGCCTGTGAATCCTAACCAGATTTTATTATCCCTCAAGAAAAATCTTCAGGAAGAAAACCTGGTTGAGCAGAAAACCATTCTCCAGTATCAGCAGGAGTTCAGGAATCTTTCTATGGAACTTTCTTATCTGCGAACTTACCAGGAATGGGCAGAATATTACAAAAAGATTGTGAACTGGGAGCTTAAGTTTGACAAGGTCGCTGATAATGAGTTTGCCGATCTTCTTCAATCTCAGAAGGAAGAGGCCAATATCCAGTTCGCAAAATTTATCGAAAACAATTATGAGGAATGGCTCACCGGAAGTGACAAGCCTAATATGAGCCATACCCTGTTCAAAGAAAAGGTAAAACCCGAAGTAGAGAAAGAAAAAGTTCTTTTACTGATGGTAGATAATCTGCGTTATGACCAATGGAAGGTTATTGAACCCCTATTTACCAAATTTTACAATAAGGTATCGGAAGATTATTACTACAGTATTCTTCCTACTGCTACTCAATATGCAAGAAATTCATTCTTTGCCGGCCTGATGCCTTCAGAAATTGAAAAGCGTTTTCCAGATAAGTGGTTTAATGATAATGAAGACGGAAATAAAAACGAATTTGAACGCGATTTCCTGGAAGATCAGATGAAAAGAATTGGTTTAAGTTCCAAATCAATGAAATATCTGAAAGTGCTGAATGCCGATTTTGAAAAAAAGATTTATGATGACTTTAACCAGCACAAAAACAATGATCTTCTGGTGATTGTTTATAATTTTATTGATATTCTTTCTCACGCAAAAACAGATAATCACATTGTTGACCAGTTAATTCGTGATGATAAGACCTTCCGCTCTTTAACTTTGAACTGGTTTGAAAATTCATCCCTGCTTAAAATTATCAAGTTAGCCGCAGAAAGTGGATTTAAGCTTGTCATTACCACCGATCACGGAACGGTATATGTAAAAAAACCAAGCAAAGTGGTGGGGGACAGAGAAACGTCTACCAACATCCGTTACAAAACAGGAAAAAGTCTAACGTATGATGACAGCGATGTCTGGGCCATCACCAATCCCGAAAAGTTATTCTTACCAAAAGGAAATTTAAGCTCGAAGTATATTTTTGCTAAGAATAATATTTTCCTCGCCTATCCCAAGAATTATAACCACTTTGTGAACTATTATAAAGAAACCTATCAGCATGGCGGTATTTCTCTGGAGGAATGCATCATCCCGATCAGTATTTTAGAGCCTAAATAATTCTCATAGCTTATTTAACTCAAATTTGAGGAAGCGGAAAAAATCGAATGATTTTTTCCGCTTCTTTTTTATTAATACTTTTGAATCATGAAATTAATTACTTACAACGTCAACGGAATTCGTGCCGCTTTCACAAAGGATTTCCTGAGTTGGCTGCAAGCTGCAGATCCTGATATTATCTGCATTCAGGAAAGCAAAGCGGGAAACGACCAGATTGATATCGAAAGCCTTGAAAAGGCGGGCTATCACAGTTACTGGCATTCAGCAGTAAGAAAAGGCTACAGTGGGGTCGGAATAGCATCAAAAACAGCACCTCATCATGTGGAGTATGGTTGTGGCATTGAAAGCTATGATAATGAAGGGAGGGTTATCCGTGCGGACTTTGACGGATTTTCTGTGATTTCAGTCTATGTTCCTTCTGCTTCTAATATTGAGAGGCTGGAATTTAAAATGCAATTTTGTCATGATTTTTTAAAATATATTCAAAATTTAAAAAGAGAAATTCCGAACCTGATCATTTCGGGAGACTTTAATATCTGTCATGAAGCCATTGACATCCATGATCCGGTTCGTTTAAAGAATGTTTCAGGATTTTTGCCTATGGAAAGGGAATGGATGACTGATTTCATTAACGAATGTGAACTGATCGACAGTTTCAGATATTTTAACCGTGAACCGGACCATTATACCTGGTGGAGTTACAGACAGAATTCAAGGGCAAAAAATAAAGGCTGGCGATTGGATTATAACTTTACCTCCTACACATTGAAGGATAAGCTTTCCCGGGCTGTTATCTTAAAGGAAGCGGTACATTCCGATCATTGTCCTGCTCTGGTCGAATTAGACTTGTAATACCAAATAAAGAAGCCAACTGAATCAGTTGGCTTTCTTTTAATTTAAAATCATAAATTTAATCGACAATTTCATACTCCACCGGAATAGTACCATGATCTGTACTTCCGATTTCATCGAACGCGGCTTTAGACATATCTAAAGCTCTTGATGAATGGTAGGGACCTCTGTCATTTACTTTCACTATTACCTCTTTACCATTGTTCAGATTGGTTACTTTAATACTAGTACCAAAAGGAAGCGTTCTGTTTGCTGCGGTAAACTTTGCATTATCAAATATTTCTCCGCTTGCGGTTTTTCTACCGTTAAACTTATCGTGGTAGTACGATGCATAACTTGTTTTTTTCGCATCTATGGCATTATTCTTGAAAGAATATATACCAAAGGTTGAAATCATCATTATGATTACGAGAATGAATCTTTTCATCATTTTGAACTTTTATTGGTTTTGACGGGGACAAATGTATCAGGATTCTTCTTAAGTCCCTATTCCAATTGTTAACAAACGTTAATATACTCTAAATATTATCTTAAAAATAACTGCAACTACCTATTAACAGGGCTTTTACAAGGCTATGTTAAAAAGTGTTAAAAAAAATGGTAAAAAGTTAATATAATTAACTAACTATTGCATATTTTATCAAATCAGATTTCTTTAACACATTCATAATCAAATAATTAAAAAATGTCGACTGTGTTCATCGTGATATAACAAAATAAAAAAAAACCAATGATCAATCATTGGTTTTTTTATTTATTAAAGAATGTATCTCTTATTTTAAATATTCTAATACATAGTCATAGGTACCGTTAGGATACACTACAGACATACTAGGAGAACCAGTGATTGCATTTCCTGCAGCAGTTCCTAAAGTATAAGAATATAAGCTTCTGTCATATACCGTATTGGTTCCTGCTCTGTAGATCGTAATGGAGTACAAAGAAGTCATTCCAGTAGGAGAAGGAATATTTACAGCTGTTGAAGTTCCGTTAGCTGCAAAAGTTCCTTTTATGGCATAAACCTGAGCATTATTAATAGCTGTATTGGTAGCAGTTTCAGTAGTACCTACATTTACTCTTGAGGTTCCTCCGCCAAGAGGTCTCCAGACACCCTGCTGAACCGCACTGTTTGTGGCACCACTAGGATTATAGAAATAATAATAACCCGGCGTTACCGCAGTAGCAGTAGAAGATCTCTGACCTGCTGTTAAAGTAGTACCTGTAGCATTATTATATACGATCATACCATCGAACCATGTAGGGAAAGTAATACCATCTGCAAGAGAAGTATCAAACTGGAAATTTACCAAATCTACACTCGGGATAACAATACCCTTACCCTGATATGCTCCAGCACCTGCTTCTGTACTAAAGGAGCTGCTTAAATCCAAACCTACGTTTGAATTATTGATACTGTTCTGCATACCTATATTCACACCCAGCTGAGCATTGATTGCCGAACCGAAAACTGCAAAGGCTAAAAAACTAAATATATTTTTCATCTTGTTTCTAATTTTTAAAATTAATTTTTATGGAACGAATGGGATTATTTTTGAGGAACAGTCCAAAGAGTTCCAGTCCAAATGAATTCAATTCCTCTACCTTGATTAACCGTTAAGTTAGCTCCTGTAGGTAACGGTCCTGAAAAAGCTAATCCTGATGCAGCAGTATTATTATTCGCAACTTTAACAATACGGCCGATATCTGCTGCGCTGTTAGTAAGAGTAGGAAGTGTGATGGTAACGGTATTGTTAAATTGTGTAACAATAAGATTATCTGTAGGTGCAACTGTATAGGCAGCTGTAGTAACAGTCGTTACATTTCCTCTTATAGTTTCATACCTTGCAGCAGTAGCCGCCACGCCGCCACCTACGGCAACCCAAACAGCGTTTGGACCGTCATAGTAGTAGAAACCTGTAGTGGTTACGTTAGTCGTTTTAGCACTGGCTGTGCCATCAATCGCTGTCACAAAAACAAGACCCCCCGTCTGGTTGGTCGCACCTGTTCCTGTGTTAGCATAAGCAGCATCTTTAGCTGTCAATTGCGCTCTTGTCATACGAGGGACCAATAGTGCATCAGGTCTTGTAGCATCACCCGTGTTTGCTGCTACATCTAAAGTAGCGGCAGGAGTAGTTGTGTTAACCCCAACACGTCCTTGCTGAGCCTGAGCAACTGTTGCAAAGCCGACTAATACAGTCGCTGTTAATAAAATTTTTTTCATAAGTTTTTAAAGATTTTTAATTACAATTTTTTTTCACCGATGTTAATATATCCTGATTGGACTAATCCAACTGATCATCATCAAATAAAGAAAAAACAATTAATTTAAGGAATAATAAGGGTCATTCAAAAATTATTGCCTATTCGATTTATTTAAATAATTAACATTCAATGAATAAGATTCTAACGGTGAATAATATTCAAATAAAATTATTCATGTCGCAAAGTTAAGATATAATTTTAAAATTTGTACATATTCTATTAAAAAAAATACAAAATTTTAAGATTGAAAAACTCAATCAGTTATCAATCAATATATTATCAAAAATGAATTATTGTACAGGAGACGTTAATTTCTGTTAATGTATGATAAATTTAGATTTAAAAAATTTTTGCTTGTAGATTTTATAGATCTAATTATCTGCTCATTAGATAAGTTCGCCGTAAAGATCAAATTCCTCTGCAGACGTAATTTTAACATTTGCAAATTCCCCGATTGATATATAGGTATTATCAGCAGGAACCAGTACCGTATTATCAACATCAGGAGAGTCATACTCTGTTCTGCCGACAAAATAACTGCCTTCTTTTCTGTCAAAAATACATTTATAGATTTTTCCGATTTTTTCCTGATTTTTCACCCAGGAGATCTGTGACTGGAGTTCCATAATTTCTTCTACTCTCGCCTCTTTTACTTCCTGCGGAATATCATCTTCCAATACGTGAGCAGTGGTGTTTTCTTCGTGAGAATAGGTGAAACATCCTAATCTGTCAAATTTCTGTTCTCTCACCCAATCTTTCAGTTCCTGAAACCTTTCCTGAGTCTCGCCGGGATAACCGACAATTAAAGTTGTCCTGATGGCCATATCCGGAACTTTCTCTCTGAATTTTGCCAGGAGCGCATCTGTCTTTTCGTGGGTTGTTCCTCTCTTCATAGATTTCAGTAAATCAGAATTGATATGCTGAAGGGGAATATCGATATAATTACAGACTCTGGGTTCTTCACGGATGATATCAAGAACATCTTCAGGAAAACCACTTGGAAAAGCATAATGAAGGCGGATCCATTCAACTCCTTCCACTTTTACCAATTCCTTTAATAAATCACCAAGTGCACGCTTCTTGTAAATATCCAATCCGTAGTAGGTCAAATCCTGAGCGATTAAAATCAGTTCTTTTGTCCCTTTTTTTGCAAGCTTCTGAGCTTCTGAAACCAATTTTTCGATAGGTGTGGAAATGTGTCCTCCTCTCATTAACGGGATCGCACAGAAAGAACAGGGTCTGTCGCAACCTTCGGAGATTTTTAAATAGGCATAATGCTTAGGAGTAGTTGTTAAACGTTCACCTACCAGTTCATGCTTATAATCAGCGCCCAAGTGTTTCAGTAAAATGGGAAGATCCCTGGTCCCGAAATACTGATCAACATCGGGAATTTCCCTGATCAGATCTGGCTTATATCTTTCAGAAAGACAGCCTGTCACAAATACCTTTTCTACTTCACCTCTGTTTTTTGCCTCTACATAATCCAGAATGGTATTGATAGATTCTTCTTTGGCATTATCGATAAATCCGCAGGTATTAATGACTACAATATCTCCTTTGTCTTCATGAACCACTTCTTTACCATTAGCTTTCAGCTGACTCATTAAAACTTCAGAATCATAAACATTCTTGGAACATCCAAGCGTTACAACATTGATTTTCTTTTTACCTACAGATTTTGTGCGCATCTTTTTGATTTTGAGTGTGCAAAGATACAAAATATTAGAGCGTCTATCCTAAAAAATTAAAAACCACTTAATAAAGTGGTTTTCAACAAACTATTAAAAGTTTTTTTCTTTAAAGCCGGGAGCGGTTTTATCTTTATCAGAAAGAACAGCATTTTCTTCCTCAATCTTCCAGTCTATATTCAGGTAAGGATCATTAAATCTTACACTCCCTTCGGATTCTTTATTATAAAAGTTATCGCATTTATAAGCAAATATGGCATGGTCACTCAATACCGAAAAACCATGTCCGAAGCCACGGGGTACATAGAGCTGAAGTTTATTTTCCGCGGTAAGCTCTACTCCGAACCACTGTCCGAAAGTCGGTGACCCTTCTCTTAAATCTACTGCCACATCCCAGACTTTTCCTTCCAGACATGAAACCAGTTTTGCCTGAGCATGCTCACCTTTCTGCAGGTGGAGACCTCTTAAAACACCGTAAGAGGATTTTGAAATATTATCCTGAACGAAGTGACCGTTCAAACCCGTTAGCTCTTCAAATTTCTTTTCATTAAATTTTTCAAAAAAATAACCTCTGTCATCTTCAAAAATTGTGGGTTCGATGATATAGCAGTCTTTTAAGGGGGTTTCTTTTATTTTCATAATGTATTTATTCAGACTTATAAGGTTTGCAAATTTACTTTAATATTTTCAAAAATGTTTTCCACAAAATTCTAATATCTTCTCTGAAAGACATATTTTCCAGATAATCCAGATTCATTTTCACTTTGTCCGGAAATAGCACTTCGTCATTATAAGAACGGGCATCTGCCTGTGATTTAAGTAAAAAGTCTTCATTACTGTATTTAATGCTCGCTTCAGACGTTAATCCCGGCTTCAGCTGCAAGACCTTTCGATCATTGCCTTCGAGTCTGTCATAATATCCTTGAATATCGGGACGCGGACCTACAAAGCTCATATCTCCTGTCAGGATATTAAATAACTGGGGAAGCTCATCAAGTTTATACTTCCTGAAGAACAATCCTATCGAAGAACTTTTCGCATTTCCAGGGTGAATGGTTTTTAATTTATAAATGGTAAAAAGTCTGCCGTTCTGCCCTACTCTTTTCTGACAAAAAATACCGTTGGAACCCGTGTCAAGGCTCGTTATAATAACCAATAGAATTAATAAAGGCAGTAGGAGAATGATTAAAAGAACTGACAGTGTACAGTCAAAAATAACTTTCCAAAACCTATAATTCATCGGATTTATATATTAATCTTTAAAAAATTTATTGATTACATTTTTAATTCTTTCTCTTTCCTCGTCTGTAAGATTGGATCCCGACGGCAGACATAAGCCGTTATCAAATAATTTCTCAGAAACATTAGTGCCGTAATAAGGAGCTCCTGAAAAGACAGGCTGCAGATGCATTGGTTTCCACAATGGTCTGGATTCTATATCATCTTCTAAAAATGCCAGCCTTAAATCCTCTCTTGTTTTTCCTGTTATTTCAGGATTTACAATAATTGCAGAAAGCCAGTGATTGGAATAAAAATCAGAATCCGGTTCCGAGAAAACTTCTACTCCTTCAATATCTCTGAATAAAGTAATATAAAAATCATGCATTGCTCTTCTGGCTTCCACACGATCTTTCAAAACTTCCATCTGCCCTCTTCCGATACCGGCTACTATATTACTCATTCTGTAATTGAATCCAATATGAGAATGCTGGTAGTGAGGGGCATTATCTCTGGCCTGTGTAGAAAGGAAAACAATTTTGTCTTTATCTTCTTTGGTATGGCTAACCAGTGCACCCCCTCCTGAAGTGGTAATAATTTTGTTCCCGTTAAAGCTTAGAATACCAAAACGCCCGAATGTTCCGCAGGCCTGCCCTTTATAAAAAGAACCCAAGGCTTCTGCAGCATCTTCAATGAGGGTTATTCCGTATTCATTGGCAATAGCTACTATTTCATCCATTTTCGCAGGCATTCCGTAAAGATGAACGACGATAATAGCTTTCGGTTTTTTGCCTTTTAGCATTCTGTTTTCGATCGCCTCCCGTAAGGCTTTTGGACAAAGATTCCACGTTTCCGGTTCACTGTCGATAAACACAGGTGTGGCCCCGCAATAAGCGATCGGGTTTGCGGAAGCTGAAAATGTCATCGACTGACAAATAACCTCATCTCCGTGCTCAACACCTGATTCTATCAGCGCCAGATGAATAGCGGCTGTTCCTGCTGATAAAGCAGCGACCTTAACTTCTTTACCTAAAAATTTTTCCAAGTCTTCTTCGAAACCATTAACATTGGGACCTAACGGTGCCACCCAGTTTTCATTAAAAGCCTCGCTGATATATTTTTGTTCGTTTCCGCCCATGTGTGGGGAGGAAAGCCAGATTTTTGAGTTCATTTACTTTATAATATTAGTGAAATTTAATTGGCTTTGCCGGAATTCCTACTGCAGTACAGTTTGCCGGAAGACTTTTTGAAACTACTGCTCCTGCTCCTATTATTGTATTTTCTCCTATCTCCAAAAGATTAATAATTTTCGCTCCTGTTCCTACATATACCGCCTCATTAACAATAACTTCTCCAGAAATATTAACTGTAGGCATAAAAGAACAGTATTTTTTAATTTTTGTATCATGCCCCACTGTACAACAAAGATTCAGAATAACAAAATCTTCAATTTCAATATCAATTGTAATAATAACACCTGCACAAATAATATTTCCTTTACCCAAAATCACATTATCTTCTCCTATAATTACCGATGGATGAATTAGATTAGGGAAATCAATATTTTCATTGCTAATATTTTCAATAATCTTCTTTTTAGCCTGAGGATCACCGATTGCTACTGTTATACTTAAGGGATAATCAATATCATTGATTTTTTCCAATGTCCCTAAATATGGTATTCCATTAATAATTTCAGGATATTCTTTATCATCATAAAAACCAATAATCTCGAATTCTTTATCTTTTTTATTAATCTGATCGATTAGCATTTTAACTTCTCGCCCAAATCCTCCGGCTCCAATAATCGCAATTTTTTTCATACTTAATAATTTCCTTTAAACGGTTCTGTTGTTGCCTGCCCATCTGCATATATTCCTTCCTTCAAAAATACTTTTTTAATTGTTAAAAAAATAATTTTTAAATCTACAGCAAATGACAGATTATCAATATACCAAACATCAAAATCAAATTTTTGTTTCCAAGAAATAGCATTTCTGCCATTTACCTGTGCCCAGCCTGTAATTCCTGGTTTTACTTCATGTCTTCTCGCCTGATGTTCGTCGTACAATGGCAAATACTGCACCAAAAGGGGACGTGGTCCTATAAGAGACATATCACCTTTTAATACATTAATTAATTGCGGGATTTCATCCAATGATGTTTTACGGACGAAACTTCCAACGGGAGTAAGTCTTTCATTGTCTGCTAAAAGGTTGCCGCTGGTATCTTTTTTATCATTCATTGTCTTAAACTTTACAATGTTGAATACTTTTCCCTTTTTACCTGGCCTTTTCTGGAAAAAAAAGGGTTTTCCATTATTTGCAAAAAAAAGACCAATGGTTACAAAAATAAAAACAGGACTCAAAAGGATCAATGCAATGACAGCAACAAAAATGTCGACGACTCTTTTAAGGAAAAATCTATACATAATTCTTTCTTTGCGCTAAAAGTAAATTATATTCTGCTAAAAGTGCCTTCCAAACAACTTTCTGCTCATATCGGTCGATAATCATCTTTCTCGATCTGTGTTTCATTTTTTCATATTCAGTTTTATTATATATCATATTTTTCATAGCTTCAGCCAATTTAACATGATCTTTTATAGGTATAATGACTCCATTTTGTCCTTCGATAATAATTTCATTGCATCCGTTTATATTAGATACGATACTCGGAAGTTCCATGGCTCCGGCCTGCATTACCACATTCGGAAATCCTTCTCTATAGCTCGGAAAAACCAAAGCATTCGAAATTGCAAAAAAAGGTCTTACATCCTTCTGGAACCCTACAGAAATTATATCATCAAAATCATTAATTTTTTTTAACGTTTCTTCCTTTAATGGATCAAGATGATCTTCAAAGGGACCTACAAGCAAAAGCTTTGTATTTTTATTTCTGATACTCGAATATGCTTCGATCATTTCATTTATTCCCTTATCTCTCACCAATCTTCCAACAAAAATAAAGGTAAAATCCGAATCTTTGATTTTTAACTCATTCTTTAATTTATTTTTATGAGTTTCATCAAAATGTGTCGGACTATAATGAGCGATATCAATTCCGGCGATATTGCCGTTTGCAATAATTTTTAGTTTCTTTTTTGTGATTCCAAATTTTTCTAAATCCTCTTTTACCCCTTTTCCTTCAGGATAAATATCGGTAGCGGCCCAACATAGAAGCTGATCCATTTTTATCAAAAGCTTTTGCATCAACCCGGTTCTGGCAGGAAAAATAAGTCCTGTAAAAGTATGCATGCGAATCGGAACACCAGCCATTTTTCCTGCCAACATTGAAAGAAGTCCTGCTTTAGGCGTAATAGAATGTATGATCTGAGGCTTTTCTTTTTTTAGTGCCCTATATAATTTTACCAGAGAGATAAAATCTTTAACAACAGAAATCTGCCGGCTGATTTCTACATCAACCACCTTAACTTTTTCTCGTCTTTCCACTTCATCCAGATCTTCTCCTTTACTTGATAACGCAATTACTTCAAAATGATCATTTAGAAAAGATAATTGTCCTTTGAGAAGGATGTTTAATGAAATGGGCACTGTTGAAGATCTGATAATTTTTTTTGTCATAATTTAATCATCCGGGAATTAAACTTGTATAATTTGTGTTATTAACGTTAAATGCTAAAAAGTCCTTTAAAATATAGCAACAGTTGAAAAATAAATAGAATAATAAAGTAAACAAATATACCTTTCTTTATTTTGATATTAATATAATTGTCTTTAATAAGACATACGACAAATAGTATTTTCGCAAAAAAAGATATTCTTTCAAATATGGTGAGGTACGTGAAAATTAAATTCATAAGTATTGAAACAGTGAATAAAATTTTCACCCAAATATTTTCATTTTTATTTTTACATTGAAAATGCAAAAATACCAACAAAAAGATATACCAGCTAAATTTATATATTGATACTAATATTATTTTAACATCCGTTAATCTAAAATAATAATCCTGTGTAAAAGTATAATGCTGTATTTTTCTAATGATTGGTACTGTACTAAGATGATTAATATTGTCCTGAAAAGGATAAGTCATAATAAAAGGTAAGACAAAGCCCAAAAATGAAATTAACCAAAAAAAATGGATCCTTTTTAATTTAACATTTACAGAAAATAAAATAACAGGTAAATAAATTAACGAACTAAAATGAACCAGTAATGATACTATATATAAAAAAATTGATTTTAAGTATTTATTATTGAGATAAAAATATATTACTAAATAAACCAATGCAATACTATGCAAATTTCGAATACCTGATAACAGTGCAGGAACAGAAATGGCTGTTGTTATAAATGCTATTGAAAAAAAATTAGTTTTCTCCTTTCCGAGAATCATAACACTTACTTTAAGAATGATAAAAGTTGTAATAAACGTTATTATGGATAATAAAATGTTTACAGGCAATCCTATTTTAACAAAAATATAAACGTAAAGTCCTAATAAATAATCTGGAAACTCTTTAATGTAGTCGACAAATTCTTGAAAAGAAAATTCTTTAAAAATCTCGTAATATCTGTAAAAACGATATAAATCATCATATATTAGCGGAGGATCTGTAATAGATAATGAAACCAACGCAAATATTGCCGGAATAATGTAAATTAAATAGGACTCTCTTATATAAAATTTATTAATCTGAGACATTGGATATAAAATTAAAATCTATTTTACCCCATTTACAATTCTATGATAAAGATATTTCCAAATTGTAGGATGATACCATAATTTACTTTCTAGATTATTAGTCTTCACTATTGCATTTCCAGTAAAATAATCATTAATGACTTCATTTTTAAGCCCTTTCATACCTTCAGCTAACTGGAGATATGGATAAGTTTGAAAGTTGTCTTTACTGCCGGGATTAATTTTTGACTGTTTAATGATGCCTCCAGTATCGATGCCTTTATCAACAAAGTGAATTGTAACTCCATTATTTTCTTCATCTTTATTCACTTTTGCCCAGTAAGATCCATGAACACCTCTATACTTTGGAGTTATTCCTGCATGAACATTGATGAAACCACAATCAACACTTTCCAATACTTTTTTAGAAACTATTCTTGTACCTGAGAGAAGAATAAGATCTGGTTCTCTTTCTTTTAAAATGTGAATGCATGATTTTGCATTGACAGAGCTTACTCTTTTAATTTTATTTTCAGGAATCGGATCAAGACTTAAATTATTATTCCTTAATATTTCTTCAATCCTTTTCTTTGAGGAAATACCGAGGGGAAGAGAAATTAATAGTGAAAATAAAAGCTGTCCAAAAACCGTAAAAAATCCCAGCCTTTGTATCCTTCTTTTGATAAATTTTTTACTGTCCTCCCTTCCTTCAATAACTACCAGATCAATATTAAAATCATTTTTTAAGTAATTATAAAAAACTTTTGTAGAATATCCATCCCCACCAAGTATAATTATTTTTTTATCTCCCATCTGATAGTTTTATTGCCAAATCTGTCATTGTATAACTTTGGAATTTATATTTCTCATTTAATTCCTGATAATATTCAAGAATATTTTTCAGAAAGTTTAGATTTTCATCCTGATTTTGACCAAAATTATGAGGATGCCACCACAAATGAAATGTCAAATTATTTTTTGCGGCATGCAGCATACTTTTTTTTATTCTTTTAAGTCTTAGCCCCTCTAAACTTTCGAGTTTTTTATTAAATGGCCGCAAGAATCTGCTTGATGGGATATCTATCGGAATTTTACGTATCAATTCACTATCAGAATAACAATTATGTCCAGATAAATTAATATAAGTATCTATTAGTCTAAAAAGCCTTCGAACATTCGAATCATTGTCTCCACTTGCAGGAGAATACATCCAAGATCTTTCATTTCCTCGGTAACATAAAATTCCGTTTTCTTTACAAATCATTTCGTACTCAGAATTGAACTGGTTTCGGGGAAATATTATAGATGTTATATTTATATTATTTTCTTTTCCTACTTCGATCGCTTTTTTCAAATCTGCTGTGAAACTCTCTGAATTTTGTCCATCTTCAAGACAATAGTAATGGCAGAAGGTGTGTGTTCCGATCTCATGATTTCCATCCATTTTTAGCATTTCAATCAATTGAGGAGCAAAATGCAAGGTATCGGTTTTATAGTCAGTACCCAGATTCTTGAAATACCCATTGTAAGGAGAAAGGTTAAAATCTTTATAGTTGGGAGTTATACTTGGTATATTATTTATCAGCTCATCTTTGGTTTTAAAAAATAGAAAGCCAACTGTTGAAAACGTTGTTTTTACCTTATAATTACTAAATAAATCCAATAATTTTGGGAATACAGTATGCACTCCTTCAATATCTTTTCCGTATGCGGCTACAGACAATTTGTCCCATACTCCCCACATGAGCTCAAAGTCTAATGAAATTACAAATTTTCCGCTATTTATTGCCATAAAGAATATTCATTATTAAAATTCTGAAAATACAGAATCTCAGTTTATTTTAAATTTTTATAAAGCTGTAGTGTTCTTTCTACCAGCTTACTGATGTCATATTTTTGAGCTTTTTCCTGTCCTCTTCTTGAAATTTCGTTATATAGGGAATTATCATCTGTAAGTTCCGATATTTTTTTTGTTAAATCATCAACATCTCCTTTTTCAAAAAGTATACCGCCTCCGGAAACAACTTCTGACAATCCAGGAACATCTGATGCAATCAGGGGTGTCCCAGAAGCCATAGCTTCAGCGGCAACAAGACCGAAACCTTCCCAGTTTGAGCTCAGAACCGCGATATTTGCCATTTTATATAAGGAAAAAACATCTCCTCTTGCTCCAGTAAAAATAACACGGTTTTTAATCTTTAATTCACCTGTAATATTTACAATTTCCTCATAACGCTCTTTTTCACCGTCGCCAACCAACAGAAGCTTATATTTTTCAGGTAATCTAGTAAGTGCCTTCAAAAGTGTTTCATGATCTTTCTGCTTCCGGAATTTGGCAACCATAATAACAACAACATCCTCTTTTGAATATCCAAATTCTTCTCTATCCGCTATAGCTGCATTTTTTACGTTATCTATACTAATACCATTTTCGATCGTAATGAGTTTGGCTTCGTTGATCTTCAAACTATTTTTCATTACTTCTTTCACTTCAGGAGAAATACATATGATTTTATCGTATAATTTGTAAATCATTTTTTCTAATAGTTTAAAAAAAGGACTTTTCATCCTTCTGTTAAAGCTATTATGCTCTGTAAAGATCATTTTTCTTCCCGAAAATAAATTTGCTATAGCAGCAAAGTACTGTGCAGGAAAAAGATGAACATGGATGATATCATATTTCCGAATTATAGGTATTAATTTTAGGATCAGCATTGGATTGTACAAATTTCCCAACGAAAGTCCATATATTTTGCAGCAATTCTGTTTCTTTAATTCTTTAAGGAAAATATATTCATTGGCATCTAAAAGTGCTACATCTGCCGTTATTCCATCGACAGAATTATATAGAGGTAGTGTATCCAAAACCAACTTTTCTGCGCCACCTACTGTAAGGCTGTCTATCACGTGTAATATTTTCATCACTTATCTTTAATTGCAAATAAATATCCTATAGGTAAAGTAATTACTGAGAGGTATATATTTGTCATTTTCAGTTTTTCAGTAAATTTCTTATCAGAATATTTTGCAAACCTCCAAAAATTGATTGTTGCTTTAAATTTCTCCTTAAACGGCACCGGCATTTTCGCAAGGCTGGAATAAAATAATATACTGTAGTTTGGAGATTGCTTTCTTATTCTTACAATGCTGTCGGTTAATCCGCCTTCAAGATATTCAGCAATGTAGATAATATCTTTAAACCACAAAAATTTATATTTTAAAGCCACGCTGTACCAAAGTATTCCTTCTGTACAAAATTTCTCATTTTCGATAACAGGAAAAGGATATTGCCTAATGATGTCCGTTCTTATGATCTCTGCCATATCTCCCTGCATTCCGTGACGATATCTAAAATCCAAGGCATTGGCATGAATATCATCATAATCTATCTGTGATCCTATGTATTGAGTTTCTGAATATCCTTTACGTCCGGATATTCCGGCATATTCATCATTGTTTTCAATCAGCTGATATTTTCCTGCAATTATTTCTGTAGCATTTTTAGTTAAATAATCATCACTGTCTACAATAAAAAATAATTTTCCGTTTGCCATTTCAGCACCTTTATTTATAGCAATATGTTTTCCGGAATTCTGCTGTTTATGATAATAGATCGGAATTTTATTTTCCTGTTTAAATTCCTCAACTACAGATTCTGTGTCGTCAACAGAACCGTCATCTACAATCACCCATTCAAAGTTCTGCAACTCCTGATTACATAAACTCTCATATAACCTTTTTAGCAGGTTTCCCCTGTTATAGGCTGGTGTAAATATTGTTATTATCATCTTTCGTTATTAATGAATCTGTTTTTAATATATTTTCCAGGGTTATTAAAATTCAGAACTTTAGCATAATTACCAACTGCCGTCGCATTTTCAGGAATGTCTTTTGTGACAACGCTTCCCGCTCCGATGGTAGCATTATTTCCAATTCTAACATTTTCGATGATACAGACATTTGGTCCGATGTATACATTATCCCCAATTGAGGCTGATAAACCTTCATTTGCTCCAATACTTACATATTGTGATAAATTAACGTTATTTCCTATCACTGCTGTTGGGTTAATAACCAGAGGACCAGCATGACCAAGATAAAAGCCATAGCCAATTTTTGTTTTATGACTAATATCAATTCTGTATTTGATTCTTTTTAAATTTAAAATGATAAAACATAATTTATGCACCAGAGGATTTTTATGCTGACAAAGTCTAAACCAAACCATATAATTAAAACCTCTATTAATTAAATATTGAATTAAAAATGACTTGAAAGAATAATTCTCTGTATACCTATATAAATCGGATTTAATATATTTTATTACTTGCTTTGTTTTCATGTGAAATTAATTTGTATACTTCCCAAACATCTGAATTCTTTTCGGTGATTTCCCTTTTGGGAAAGTATTGTTTTTATAGATGTTTCTCGAAGTATCAAAAGATATAACTGCTTCATTAATATCAAATCTATTGTTAGAAATATTTATATTACTTCCATCATATACGTATATATTAGCACCCACTACTTTATTTCCTGAAAAAACAATTCCATTTACACGTTTTTTATCTCCTTCTCCTTGGGATATTGAAAGAGATAAAGTTCTACTATTATCCAAAAAAATATTATTTGTAACTGAAACCTTATCACTTGTTATTTGCATTATATGATTTGGGATAAAAAAATCTTTTTCTATTGTAATGGTATTATTATTTATAACTGTTCCTGAGTTGGCATTATAGCCTAACAGCAATATCGGTGCAGCTGTATAGAGTATGGGCTTAGTACTTTTAATGAGACCCCTGTTATTTATTATATTTGATTCTACGATCTGTTTATATCCATTATTATTCCACAATACTACTCCTGATGAATTTCCAATTAGCTGATTTTTTATAATATTAGAAGTACCGCTGATGAGCTCTACGTGAATTCCACGGTCATATCCAGAAACAAAATTATTGGAAATCTTACCATTACCTGCTCCACCTTCAATACATATTCCTACTGTACCCAATCTTTTTGATTCTTCCACAGTATTGATTATTTTATTATTATCTACTTCATATGCTTTCGTCTCACCTATGTAGATACCATTGCCATGATTATCAATATAATCATTAGGATTTCCAGTAACATTTTGGAATACATTGTTTGAGATTACGGCAAGATCGTTAGAAAATGAAGTGACACCAGCACTGCCATAAAGATTTTTAACTGTCATATTAGACACCTGAAACTTTTTCAGTGTTTCACCAACAAAGGCCCAAATATTGGGATTATCTTTTACTTTTGTAACATTATTCTTAGAACCCTCTACTATCCCACCTTCTATTTCGACTTCATACTTGTTTATCGTTTTTTCTGTTGGATCCTGTGTCGTTCTAAATCTAAAACCTTTAAAATCGTTTTGATAATGTAAGACTGCTTCCTTATCCATTCTTATTTTAAAGCTTGTGCTGATAAGAAAAATATAGCTGTTATTATATACACCTTTTCTGCTTCTTCTTTTATTATCCAGATAATAATCTCCTTTAGGAATATACAAAACACCTCCATTTTGTGATATATACTCTATTGCTTTATCAAAATTTTGAATATCATCTGCCTTATCATTTCCATTAACATTAAATTTATTTATGTTTATTTCTTTACTCTGTGCGCAACAAAGCAAAATAAAGTGAATGCACAAGATTGAAAAATAATATTTTGACTTCATAATCTTAATAATGATTAAATAAATATGATCTATAGGGTAAATATCCCTCACCATAATCAAATGTTAGCAACTCTCTACAATATACTGCAAGACAATACAATAAAAATAAGAATATAATTCCTGCACCCAAGTTTTTTTTCTGAGGCATATATCCCAGTGAAGACAAAATAACAAAATATCCTAAAATAAAATATCCCTTTAAACGTGCGATGAAGACAAAATCATAAAATGCAAAAGTAATCATCACAAATACTAAATACATATTAAAAAATAAATTGAAATTCTCTATTTTACCTTCGATTTTCTTTCTGAAAGTTAATACCAGAAATAAAATCGGAACCATTTCTATAAAATTCAGAATATTAATTCCCATCCCACTTCCTTCCAGATAGCTACTAAGCTTATCTGTTCCGAAAGGAAGATAGCTTGATACCAAAAGGCCTAATGCCAATCCTATTTTTAATACACCGACTAATATAGATGCTATCAGTAAAAAAAATGTTTTTTTATTATCCAGTTTCAGATTGGCAATCGGATACATTACCGTAAACATAATGGCACTCGTATGGAAAAAAGAAGCTAAAATCATTAATAAAAAAAATATTAAAAATTTCCTTTCTATTATATACTTAATCGCCAGCCAGCATATCACCATTGCAATAACTTGTCTTTGTGCGGTGAAAAAGAAATATAAGTAACCTTTTGCCAAAAAGATTGTCAGTATGATATATGGTAATTTTGAATGTCTAGTAAAAACAAAAAATAACCCTATACCACAAAGTACTCCTATACACAGCAAAAAATCGTTAAATCCAAATCCTAAAAAATTAAAAATGGACATGATAATAATATAACCTTTCTCCGTTGTTATTAAAAGAAAGTATTCTGATGATAATGCTTCTGATAAATTTCCACTTGTATTGTTATACATGAGTTCATAAACATTATAATCGTAGCCACCTATTCCATATCTTGATCCACCAAAGATTCCTATAAAAAGCATCAAAAGGAAAAAAAGCAATTTTCCATCCAACTTTTCCTTTAAAAAGTTGAACATTGAGAGTATAAAGGATATAGAATAAAGAAGTATATATGGCAACATTATTTAAAGAGAGTTTAAAAATTTAATATATTCAGCGGCTTCTTTTTTACCATAATCTTTGCTAATTTTAATCCAAGTTAATACCTTAAAAATTTCTTTATTTATGCTAAATATAAAATGATTTTTCGAATATTTTTTATAAAAATACAACTTGCTTTTATCAATAATCATTTTTTTATTAATAGTCATCGTTCCACTGAAAGAACCTCCTTCCAAATGAATAATTTTTGGTTCCTTAATAATATAATTATACAAATTTATTTTATTCAGTCTTTTTTGAAGATCAACTTCTTCATAATACATAAAAATATTTTCATCAAATTTATTAATTTCATCAAATTTATCTTTTAGCATAAATAAATTTGCACCTGAAACCCACGCTACTTTTTTGTAATCTTCACTTAAAAATTTTTCTTTTCTTTTATTTTGTGTAAAATTAGACTTTACAGAACCTATGATTTCTTTAAAAAAAGAACTGTAACTTTCACTATAAGAACCATTGATTTGATGTCTATCATCTAAGAGTACAGATCCTAAAGCTCCAATTTTTAATTTATCATTATTAAGTCTATGGAAATCTGTAAAATATTTAATGCTATTATTAAGAAGTAATGTGTCTGGATTCAGAAAAAATAAAAATTCGCCCCGGGCAACAGTGGCGCCCAGGTTATTAGCACCACCAAACCCTATATTTTCACTATGCAATATTAGATTTACATCTGGAAAATCTAATTTGATATTTTCTATACTTCTGTCCGGAGAATTATTATCTACAACAATGATTTCAAAACTCACATCTGACGTATGCTGATAAATAGTTTTAAGACAATTAATTAATAGTTGTGTTGTATTGTAATTAACGATAATAATTGAAGTATCCATATGCTGAAGGCAGTAAATTTAGGTGTAAGCAGTTAAATAAATGGTATAAATTGTTCTTGAAGAATATTCTTTAAAAAAAATTTATTCTTTAAAATTTCCAAATCATTTTTAAGTTCAACATTATCAATACTCTCAATTTGTTCTTTTAATTTTAAAACCAATTCATCCGTATTTGGATAAGTAAACACCTTGCCGGTCTGTTCAAAATTTGTAACATCATAACCTGCATCAATATTACTTGTTACAATGACACAATTATTATTTAATGCTTCAGGAAAAACCAATGGGAAGCCCTCTAATTTAGAGGTTAATACAAAGATCTTTGTGGCAGCATAATAGGTGTTAATTAATTCTCTGTCATCGATCCTCCCCGTTAAAATCACCCTTTCTTTTAAAAATGGGTATTTACTAAAGTAATTGTTCAAAAAAGACGTAAAATCTGGTTCTATTTCACCAATTAAAATTAATTTCCAATCCGGAAAAGAATTGCTTAAATTAGAAAATGCTTCAAGTAATATATGGTTTGATTTATTCTTATCTCCTATTCTCCCAACCGTTATAATTTGGTTCTTCTTATTACTTAAACTGGTGGTTTTTTTTGGATAATATCCATTAGGCATATACTTCAGAGAAGCTGACCCAAAGATACTTTTTGCTTTTTGATATAATTTGTACGATTCTATCGTTACAAGATCATATTGATTAAAAAGATATTTTACCAAACGGTATCTGAATTTATTATTTAAAGAATCAAAAAAATCTTTATTAACATCAGTTTTAATGTGATATTTACAACATCCAGGCAAAAAAAATTTTGAAAAAACTCCTATAAAAAGCATTCTTATATCAATGTGATAAAATTGAGCAACATCATATCTCTTTTTGTTTTTTAAAAGATATATCAATACATCCAAATATTTGTTGTTTGTATATTTTTTTAAAAATTCTATCTGTACTCCATTAATATCTTTACCTAAAAAACTGTAATTATCATTTTTATAAGTCAATATAGTGCTTTGAAAACCAAATTCCTTATACAAAACATAGGGTATTAAGCCTACATCTTTTATCAAGTGAAAGTTTCTACAATCAGGGAATATTGTTAGTATTCTTTTACCTATCATATTATTACTCATAATCTTATTTACTGCTTTTAGCTATATCAATTCACCAATTTGTCAGTCATTTTTTTAATAAAATTTTTTAAAATAGAAAACTCTTCAAATTTAAAAAGAAAAAGAATGAAGGTAGTTAATAAAAATAAAACTCCACCCGTGCAGAAAATACTTAATAAAGTACTATCAAAGTTGAAATTATTTCCAATTACATACATAAAACAAGACAAAAAGATTATTAATATAAGATATTTAATAAAAGATAATCTCAACGTCGAATAGAAAGGGTATCTCTTATACATAATTAACCCAATTATAGAATGAGCCACCAAAATCGACATTGGAAATATGTATATTGATTTCAGTTGTAATGAAATAATATTTATAATCATAACTAAGATTTGTGCAATCATTCCTAATAGCGCATAAATTTTTTGCTGTTGTGATGAAAGAAGTGCCATTCCAAAAATCACATAACAATATATACCTAGTAAAGAAACAGAATACAAAATGGTAAGTATAGAAATTTCTCTCAAAGCTTCATTTGAAATTGCTCCCTTATTATACAAAAAATCTGTGATAGATGACGAGCATCCAAAAATGAAAGCAATAAGAACTCCTATCATAAGAATTCCTATCTGAAACATTTTTCTAAACTCTTCATTGTAGTTTTCTTTCTCTGTTCTGATAAAATATTTTGCCAGCTGCGGAACTAAAACTGAACTCATAACGCTTACAATCAATCCATTCATCAAAGATGGCACTTTATTAGCAAAATCTAAACTTGATATCACTCCAACCCCTAATTTACCTGCTAAAATTTTTTCAACAATGCCATTGATCTGTCCAAAAAAATAAGGCAGAAAAAAAGGAATAGCAAAAAGAAAAAATATTTTAAATCCTTCAAATTTAAAATTCCATTTTCCGGTAAACAAAGGAATTTTCCTTTTATATATATAAAATACGATAAATCCGATAAGAACAAAAGTAGAAACATAATATGATAAAGCCAGAGAATAAATTCCAAAATCATGTACTAAAAGATAAAGTAGAATAATATTCAGAACTGTTGATAAAAAACCGGAAATCTCCGGAACGTAAAAAACGTCATATGCATTAAGAATGCTTGTTCCTATCTGCATTAATTGATTAAAAAGTAATACCGGAGCTACTAAAAGAAGCATTTTTTTCATTAGCAAAATAGATGCCCCAGAAAAAGAAGATCCCATAATATAGATAAATAGATCCGGAAATTGTATAATCAAAAAGATAAGCAAGAGCGTAAAAATAACAAAGTACGTAAGTAAAGACTGGGTATATTTAATCGCAAAGCCATCATTTTCCTGTTCCTTTATAAAAATAAACTTCGTCCTGAATGTTTCATTGATAGGTCCCCATAAGGCAGCATCAATAAAAGTCATAGCAGAAAAGCATAAAAGCCAGATATCTTTTTCCGGGCTTACGCCGAAATATTTTGCTGTTAAGGATAACAAAAAAAGATTTAATGGTATTTTACTAAATTTTAAAATAAACAACAATGCAGCAGTTCTTCGCATTTCCTAGATCATTAATTAATTGTACAAACATGTAGCATGTTTTTATTTTAAAATTTTATTTAAAGTCTTGCGTCTACCAGCTTTCTGTCCAGACAAGCTTTTGCATCGAAAACGACAGCATTTTCTTTTTTCAATTTTTGGATATCCATTTGTAGAAATTCATTGTGGGAGACAGCTACAATTATAGAATCATATTTTTTTCCGTCCTCTAATTTCACCAAAATATCCACATTATACTCATGCTTCACTTCATCCTTGCTTGCCCAGGGATCATAAATATCAACATTTATCCCGTAATCGGATAATTCTGCATAGATATCCACCACTTTCGTATTTCTTACGTCGGGACAATTTTCCTTAAAGGTAACCCCCAAAATCAATGCATTGGAATCTTTAATAATTCCGCCTTTCGCAATAAGAAGCTTTACAACTTTTGAAGCAATAAATTTGGCAATAGAGTCATTGACACGTCTTCCTGAAAGAATAACATCCGGATGATATCCCAATTGTTCCGCTTTGTGGGCAAGATAATAGGGATCAACAGAAATGCAGTGTCCTCCCACTAGTCCCGGTTTGTATTTCAGGAAATTATATTTTGTGCCTGCCGCTTCTAAAACATCATGAGTATCGATACCTATTCTGTCAAAAATAAGGGCCAATTCATTTACAAAAGAAATATTGACATCTCTTTGTGCGTTTTCAATAGCTTTTGACGCCTCTGCAACTTTTATGCTGGAAGCTTTATGTGTTCCGGCAGTAATTATCTTTTTATATAACAGATCAACTTCTTCGGCAATATCTTCTGTAGAACCTGAAGTCACTTTTTTCACACTGGTAAGTGTATTTATTTTATCACCCGGATTTATTCTTTCGGGAGAATATCCTACAAAAAAATCCTGGTTAAACTTTAATTTTGAAAATTTCTCTAAAACAGGAACACATTCTTCCTCCGTACAACCTGGGAAAACAGTAGATTCATAGATAATAATATCGTCTTTCTTAATAATTTCGCCCAACATTTTGGAAGCTGAAATTAATGGATTGAGATCCGGAGCATTATATTTATCGATAGGAGTAGGAACTGTTACTATATAAATATTAGCTTCTGCAATATCAGATACATTGTCTGTAGCTTTATATCCTGATTCACCTGAAGACTGTCTGAATCTATTTAAACCGTTATTAAGTTTATCTCTATCAGCTTCCAGCGTAATATCATTCCCCTGATTAAGTTGTTCTATTCTTCCGGAATTGATGTCAAATCCGTAGACACAATAATGATCAGCAAATTCCAGTGCTAAAGGTAAACCTACGTACCCTTGTCCTATGACAGCTATTTTGTAAGGTTTCATCATTTGAAAATGTTTTTTATTTTTTGGAACAATGTTTTTTCTTCGATATGGTTATATCCATAACCGTATTTATTACTATATCCTAAGTTTTCTCTGCTGACATCATTTAATACAAATCCTACATTTTTAATTTTTCCAAGATCTATATTATTATTGGCAAATTCCAACAATGCCTTTTCAGTATATTTCGATCTCGAAACATATATTACTACATCAGATAATTCTGCAATCAGGAATGTATCAGTCACTAATAATAAAGGAGCTGTATCTAAAATTATATAGTCATAATTAGTTTTAAGATTTTCTATAAGCAATTCATAACGTCCATTAGATAATAATTCTGTTGGATTTGGAGGAATCATTCCTGAATAAATTACATCCAGATTAGGATTAAAGGTAGATACATGAATAATATCTTCAAGTTTGGTCTGGTCAGAATATAAGTATTCTGTTAAACCTATAAGTCCTTTTCTTGCAGGATTATATCTCTGCAGCTGGGGGTTTCTGATATCTGAACCTATAATAATTGCTTTTTTCTTTGGGTTTGCCAATGTAAGTGCTAGGTTTACAGAAGCAAATGTTTTTCCTTCACCTTTTACCGTTGAAGTAACGAAAACAACTTTTCCACCTTCTTTATTTTTCGGAAGCATAAAATTCATATTTGTAATAAGAATTCTGAAAGCTTCAGCCATGGGTGTAACATCATTTACCTGAACAATTTCAGACTGTCCTTTTTCTATACTTGGTAACTCTGCAATAACAGGAGCGTGAACTAATTTTTCAAGGTCATGTTTTGTTTCAACTTTATTATTAAGAAGAGTTTTTAAATAAATAACAGCGATAGGAATCAATAACCCAATAACAAGTGCAATTAAGTAAATCATACTTTTTTGAGGGGCTACAGGTCCTGTTGAAGCATAAGCTACATCTATCACTCTTGCTTTAGGTGCAGAAATAGACTCTGCAATAGCTGTTTCTTCTCTCTTTTGAAGTAATAATAAATAAAGATTTTCCTTTATTTGCTGCTGTCTTTCGATTCCTCTGAAGATTTTTTCTATAGTAGGAAGTTTGGAAATTTTATTGGTAACTTTATTTTGCTCCCCTACATATTCGTTTCTCGTCAGTTCCAATCCCGTTTTATTTCTTTGTAAACTTTGTGAAATAGATGAACGTAATGTATTAATTTGTTTACTTACATCCACAACTGCTGGGTTTTCTGTAGTAGCCGATTCCAGTAATCTGTTTCTCTGCAGAATCAGCTGGTTGTACGCCATAATACTTGACATTGCATCAGTATTGTTTAATCCTACATTTGCGGGTAAAACACTGTACTGACCTTGATTTGAGACATAATTTATTAAGGTATTTGTCAGTTCCAATTGAGCATCAATATCAAGTTGTTTTCCACGGGCTTCTGCAGAGCTCTGAAGATCAATCTTAGCCTCGGTTTCAAGATCTGTAAGATTATTCCTTGATTTAAAAGTTTCTTTCTCATTTTCAACCTGTCCAAGCTCAACGGAAAGTTTTTTAATTCTGTCTTCAATAAAATCCAATGTCTTTTTAGATTCATGATTTTTATCTGAAATTGCATCATTATTATAAGCTATTACCACAGCATTAATTACATCTTCTGCTTTTTTTGTCAGAGGATAGTTCATGCTCAACTTTAAAACTGTAGATTCTTTATTAATTAATGCTACATTTAAAAGACCTTGTAAATTATTTACTCTTGTCTTAATTGAAGCTATATCGACCTGAAGGCTATTGGTATTGATTCCCCCAGTTGTTTTTGGATTATATTTATCATTTTTAGTAATAATAATATTTGCAAATGGTAATCCTATTGTTTTTCCAAAAGTAGATTCAACAGGTTTTTGTAACTTCGGTGAAGTAATGATTAATTTATCACCCTTGATTTCAAGGTTTACCATAACACCGAGACCAAGATCAGGTTTCTCATTAATTACCCTTACGAGTATCGGTAATGTTTCTTTATATAATTCAACAGTTGTCAGTTTTCCCTTTGCAAAAATATTGGATTGAAGATTCTGATTGCTAACAACATCCTGCATCAATTTTTTAGACTTAAAAATTTCTATCTCATTGGCAATACTGTTTGTACTTAATCCACCAAAACCGGAAAAATCGGGCAAAACACCCATTTCTGATTTTCCAACAGGTGAAGAACCTTTAGAATCCTTTATGAGTACAGTACTTTGTACACTATAAACAGGAGTAACAAATTTTAGAGCAATGTAACAAATAACCAGGGTCAAAAAGGCACTTACGATAAACCAAGGCCATTTTCTAATATATGGTTCAATAATTTCATTAAGATCTATATTACTAAAAACATTATTTTTTACTTCAGAAACTTGTGCAGAATTTTGGTTATCCATTAATTTTTTTATTTCTTAAACAAACTGATTACTACCGCAACAGCCGTGATCGCAATAGATGCTGCTGTTAAATATATTCCTGTATTAGGATTTTGTTTTGCTGAAAGGTCTTTTGTTTTATTTGCCGGAATAATTATGGCATCCCCCTGTTTTAGATAATAAAATGGTGAGTTGATCGAATTAGCATCCTGCAAATTAATTTTACCGTGAGTGACCTGCCCATCTTCTGTTCTTATGACCAAAATATCATCTCTTCTTCCATACATAGTAAGATCCCCGGCTAATCCTAATGCATTCAGAATTGTAGCCTGGCCATTGGCAACTATATAATCTCCTTGTCTATTAACTTCTCCCAAAACTGTAATTTTGAAGTTTGCAAGTCTTACGCTTATAGTAGGATCTATAACAAATCTTTTTATTTTTTCTCTCAATTCATCTTTGAACTGAACTAAAGTCTTACCTTTTGTATCGATTTGCCCTAATGTTGGAAAGTCTATATTACCCTGACTGTCGACTATATAAGTGGGACCCGTGATACTTGTTGTCCCTTGTGATTGCATATTACCTCCGGCATTTGCATTATTTTGCACTACATCTGATGAAGAATAATTCTGATTAAACGGTTTCACCACATCCATATCTTTTGCAGTAACAAGAATAACCAGCTGATCGCCAACCTGTATTGTATTATTAGAATTTTTTGCAGAAGCATCCACCGCCACTTGCTCTATATTTTGCATATAGTTTAAATCATTGTGTGCTTTTTGATTGGTCTTACAAGAAATTAATAAAAAAGCAGATATTACAACCAGAGTTTTACCTTTCATCATATTTTAAAAATTGTACAAATATACATTTTCTTATTTATCCAATACCTCGTAGATAGAGTTGTTACTCTTAAATTCGGGTACTATTATTTTTAATATTTTTACGACTTCAACCTTATCCCTCTTAAAAGAAGCTTTGGTAATTGAAGTTACTAATGAATCGATATCTGAAAACTCCATAAGCGGATCTTTGGATATCATAATTTTATCATTGTGGGTAGGAAGTGTTTTAGCATTGTCACTTAACAATTCTTCATACAGCTTTTCGCCGGGCCTTAATCCGGTATAGATAATCTTGATATCTATATTAGGCTCAAATCCCGATAATTTTATCATTCTTCTTGCCAGATCCAGGATTTTTACGGGTTCTCCCATATCGAATACAAAGATCTCTCCTCCCTGTCCCATTGTACCGGCCTGTAATACCAGTTCACATGCTTCAGGTATGGTCATGAAATATCTTACAATGTCAGGATGGGTAATTGTTACCGGCCCTCCGGCTTCGATTTGTTTTTTAAAGTGAGGAATCACGGATCCGTTTGATCCCAGCACATTTCCGAATCTGGTAGTTATAAATTTGGTTTTATTCCCTTCAACATTCTGCAGAGACTGCACAAACAGCTCAGCCGCTCTTTTTGAAGCTCCCATTACATTGGTAGGATTTACAGCTTTATCCGTAGAAACCATCACCAATCTGTTTACTTCATATTTGCTTGATAAAGATGCTATTATTTTAGATCCCAGTACATTTACCAAAATTGCTTCGTGCGGATTTTCTTCTACCAGCGGAACATGCTTATAAGCAGCCGCATGATAGACCATCGAAAAATTATAGGCCTGAAATAAGGGTTCTACTCTGTATTTATTAGAAACATCTGCTAACACAAACTTAAAACTGATATGGGGAAACTTTTCCTTCATTTCAAGTTCGATATCATACAGTGGAGTCTCAGCCTGGTCCAGCACAACGATTAAAGAAGGATTAAACTGTGCTACCTGCCTTACAATTTCACTTCCTATAGAACCGGCGCCTCCTGTTACCAGTACAGCCTTATTGAAGTGTCTGCTTTTTACTTCTTCATTAACGATCTTAATAGGTTTTCTGTTAAGTAAATCTTCAATCTGCAGATTTCGGATAGAACCTCCAAGATCACTGTCTCTTAATTTTTGTACAGATGGCGCTTTGAAAATATTTAGATCTTTTTCAAGAAAGAGATTTACCCAGGAATTCATTTCATCTTTAGACATCATTTCCTTTACGATAATAATACCGTCGATAAAAAGATCTTCTTTTGAACTCTCCTCTATTCTCTTTTTTTCATAAATGGTCTTCCCCAAAAGAGATGCTCTTTTGGTATCTGTTCTTTGCGTCAGAAAACCCACCACCTGATAAGGAAGGCTTGGATTATCGAGGATGGCCCGGGCAATTGCAATAGACTGCTCATCAATCCCCAATACCAAAATCCTTTTTTTCAGAGAACTTCTTCTATATTCTCTTACAATATGGAAAAACTCCTTTACATATAATCTGAATAAGAATAATCCCATAAAAGAAATTACAAAATAAAGTACCAGATAAGGAGTGAGCATAAACTTACCACCTGTCACCCAGAAATAGATCACATTTATTGTACCGATGACAAACATGGTACAAAAACAGGAGATCAGTAATTTAAAAAGATCTATGAAAGTAGAATGTCTGATAATTCCGGCATAAGTCTTGAATAGATACATGAAAACAGTATTCACAAAAATGATAGACGCAAACACAATACCTTTGTCTTCATGATAAATGAATTCTTTCTGACTGATTTTTTCGATGATGTAAGTGGAAAGAAATAAAGATATAACCAGAATAATAATATCTATTACAAGAATTATCCATCTGGGTAAATACCTTACATCCGAGAGATTGACAACATTATCTCCTCCAAAAAGCTTTTTTCTAAGAGAATTGTACATTGTCTGTATTTGTGTTCATATTTAAAATGTCTAAGTTGATCATTCCAACTCGAAATAATCATGATGCATCACTGCAAAATTAAGATAAAATTCCATCTATACTTTAAATTTAAAAAATAAATTTTAAATAGGAACAAACTATTAACAAAAATCATACCATACAAACCTGCTTCAGCGGTCTGATATAAGATCATTATTGGTATAACCCGCTAATTTGACAACGGATAAAAATTAAAACTGTACGTAAAAAAAATGAATATTAATCAAAAATATTATTTATTTTTTCATATTCAAAACCTTTGCTTATTAAATATTTTATTGTCTTCGATTTTTTCTGGTATTCTTTTAATCCCTTTTGTTTTGAATAATAATCTTCGTACATTTTTTTTATAGTTTTTTCATAATCCGCCTCATTTATCTCATCAAAACAGGCATTAATTAATTTTTCAGATATCTGCTTTTGCTTTAAATTGATTTTAATCTTATTTTTCCCCCAATGCTTGATATAAAACTTTCCGCGGATATAACTCCGGGTAAAGCGCTCTTCGTTCAGGTAATTTTCTTTTAAAAGATAAAGCATAATTTCTTCTTTGGCTTCTTCGATCAAAAGAAATTCTTTCATTTTCTGCTCCACTTCCGCGTGACATCGATCCTGATAGACACAGTAGTTTACCAGTTTCAATTTAATTTCAGAAAAAGTTAAAGATTTCTTTTCCATAGGATACAAAAAAGAATGAGCAAAAGCCCATTCTCTATATTTTTAATTAAGGTAACTATTAATAATTGAATAAGGCCTTCCCTTCCATTAATTCATTAACTCTCTTTCTTACAGAGCCAAGAACCTCTTCATTTTTGATGTTGTCTACTACTTCAGAGATTAATTCTGCAATGGTATCCATATCATTTTCTTTCAAACCTCTTGTCGTGATGGCTGCAGTTCCCAATCTGATTCCTGAAGTGGTAAATGGTGATTTATCATCAAACGGAACCATATTTTTGTTACATGTAATATCAGCCTTTACAAGTGCTTTTTCAGTTTCCTTACCGTTTACATTTTTATTCCGAAGGTCCACCAGCATCAGGTGGTTGTCTGTACCTCCGCTTACGATATCAAATCCTCTGTCGATCATTGATTTTGACAGAGCCTGAGCATTAGATCTCACCTGCTTGGCGTAGATTTCAAATTTTCCGTCGATAGCCTCTCCGAATGCAACTGCTTTACCCGCGATCACATGCTCCAGAGGACCTCCCTGAATTCCAGGGAAAACCGCACCGTCAAGAACCTGGCTCATCATTTTGATCTCGCCTTTTGGTGTTTTATGACCATATGTATTTTCGAAATCTTTACCCATCATGATCATTCCTCCTCTGGGACCTCTTAAGGTTTTATGAGTCGTTGTTGTTACGACGTGACAATGTTCAAAAGGGTTATTTAACAGACCTTTTGCTACCAATCCTGCCGGGTGAGCAATGTCCGCCCATAGGGTAGCCCCAATTTCATCAGCAACCTCTCTGAATTTAGCATAATCCAGATCTCTGGAATACGCTGAGAAACCTGCAATAAGCATTTTTGGTTTTTCTCTTAAAGCCACCTCCCTCATTTGGTCATAATCAATAAGACCTGTCTCCTGCTGAACTCCGTAAGAAACCACATTGTACTGAATTCCTGAAAAATTTACTCCCGAACCATGCGTAAGGTGACCTCCCATAGAGAGATCCATCCCCATGATTTTATCACCGGGTTTTAAAACAGCCAGATAAACTGCCGCATTGGCCTGAGAACCGGAATGTGGCTGAACATTTACATAATCTACTCCGAAAAGCTCTTTTGCTCTCTCGATAGCAAGCGTTTCAACCTCATCTACTACTTCACATCCTCCGTAATATCTTTTTCCGGGATATCCTTCAGCATACTTGTTTGTCAATACGCTTCCCATAGCACTCATTACGTTATCAGAAACAAAGTTTTCTGATGCAATCAGCTCAATTCCATGGGTTTGTCTTTGTCTTTCCTTTTCAATCAGGTCGAAAATAATGTCCATTTTACTTTTAGTTTTTGAAATTTTTCACCCCAAATGTACGGAATTTACTTTGAGATTTCGGTATCGTAAAATATGATTTTGGTCTTAAAATTTAATAAAATGCCGGTAAAGCTTTTCGCTAATGAACTTTTCGCAATCATTCTTGATTTGATGACAAACTTAATAAGCTGTTGATAAATTTATTTTTTTAAATCCTGCGCCTGAACATTGTGAAGAGCAAAAAAATGAGCTATTTCAAAACTCTTCTTCTGTCAATTCTCTATTAACAACAGCTCCCGTAAAATTCCCCTGAGCAACTGCATTGGCAACCGACCTCATCATTGTAACATTATCTCCGCATGCAAAAACTCCCGGAATATTCGTTTTCTGCATCGCATCCACTTTAATAAACCCCTGTTCTGTTAATTCCAATGCTAAATCTTCAGTATTGATATTTTGCTTAAAAGGAATTTTTGCGTACAGAGCTTCTAAGGAGACTTCCCGGCCGTTTTCAAAGACAATTTTCTGAATCTGACCATTTTCATGCTGAACTTCTGCAATATTATCTTCGGTAATTTCAATTTTATTCTGCTGCAGTTGTTCAGTCTGATCAGGGGTAAAACCTGACTTTCCGTTTGTAAATAAAGTCAGATCTTTGGTTAAATTAAATACTAGTTTTGAGAAATCAAATGCTATATCGCCGTTAGAAAGAATGCCTGTTTTTTTATTTCTGACTTCATAACCATGGCAATACGGACAATGCAGCATGGAAATTCCCCAACATTCCGAAAACCCCGGAATATCAGGCATAACATCTTTAATTCCTGCCGCAATAATCAGTTTGTTCGCATAAAATTCCTCACTATTTGCTGTAGTAACCGTATACTCTGTGGCATTTTTTATCATTTTCACAACCTCCCCTTCGTGAAATTGCACGGTTTCATATTTCAGAACCTGTTCTTTTGCAAGGCCTGAAATTTCTTTCGGCGTTCTGCCGTCGTGCGTGATAAAATTGTGTGAGTACGGAGTCTGCCGGTTACAGGGTTTTCCACTGTCTATAATCAAGACATTGCGTAAAGATCTTCCTAGCGCCATAGAAGCCGATAATCCCGCATAGCTGCCCCCGATAATGATAACATCAAAATTTTTCATATGCTTATTGCTTATTGCTTATTGCTTATTGCTTATTGCTTATTGCTTATTGCTTATTGCTTATTGCTTATTGCTTATTGCTTATTGCTTATTGCTTATTGCAAAAGTAAAACAAATTTCCACTAATGCGACATAATCGCAATAATAATTTTTATATTTGTAACATGGCAAAAAGAAATACCGTCACCAAGCAGCTGATCCTGGATTCATTAAAAAATTCGAAATCAGCAGTCAGTCAGGAAATTTTACAGAAAGAACTGGGAGAAACGGTAGACCGGGCAACGATTTACAGGGTTTTAAACAGTTTCTGTGAAGATGGGATTGTGCATAAAATCTTAGGTGATGATGGAAAATATTATTTTGCATTTTGCGTCAACTGTTCAGAAAAGAAGCACCATCATCAACATTTTCATTTCAGATGCTTAGCCTGTGAGAAAATAGAATGTCTTCCCAACGAAATGGACGTTAAGCTACCGAAAGGTTACCGGTCTGTTAATTTTAATGGATTTATTTCAGGGTATTGTGCAGATTGTTCTCATTAATTGTTTAGAATTCCTTCTTTAACTACTTATATCCTGAATATCAAGGCATTGACATATTAACAACAGCTCCAAAGCTTATATAAAGCTTTAATTTTTATTATTAAAACAAAAAATCCCGGGAAATTTCCCGGGACCTACAGTTAAAACCTATAGTGATCGTTTATTATTTTTGTTTTTCTTTTAACTCTTCTTTATCTTTATCGGAAGGATTCCAGACTTTGATTTCAGAGTCTTTTGTAATGGGAGATCCGGGAAGAACCTGAACATTGATTCCGTCACTGGCTCCCAGTTTTACGTATTCTTTTTTGAATTTACCATCTTTTTGTTTCACTTCAACGAAAGGGATATCCTTACCATTCTTTTTTTCATACTGAACAAGGGATTCATCCAATAACAGTGCATTTTTCTGAGAATTCAGGACGATTTCTCCGTTTGCCGAGAATCCGGCTCTGATGTATTCATTATTTGGGTTATTCACATCCCCTTCTACAGGAAATTTGATGGTTCCGTTTGTATCTTTTCCTTTAGGAGCAATCATTGTTAATTTGCCCGGGAACGTTTTGTTCTGCAATGCTCCGATGACAATATTCATTCCCATGCCCTGCTTTAGCTTTCCTGCCTGCGCTTCATCAATCTCGCCCTGGAAAATCAGGGAATTAAGATCAGCAATGGAACATATGGTCGTTCCGGCATTAAATGAATTGGCTTCAATAACCTGGCTTCCTACTTTTACGGGCACTTCAAGAACAGTACCAGAAGCTTTGGAACGGATTTGAGTTGTAGCGAGCCCCTGCAGTTCGGGAGTAGAACCTGTTTTCACGATCTGTAATGTTTTCTGTGCAGTTACCAGCTGCTGCCGTGCATTCTTCAATGTCTGTTGGGTAGAATACAGTTGCTGCTGTGCATTCAGATATTCCTGTTTTGAAGCAACACCCTGCCGATACAACTTCTCCTGTATTTCAAATTGCTTGCGCATGTTATCAACATTGAGTTTTGCATTGTTGATCTGGAGTTGGGAATTATCTACATTTTGCTGGGCATTGTTTACATCTGCAATATTCGGAATAATTCTTACGGTTGCGATCAACTGTCCTACCTCTACTTTATCTCCTTCATCCACTAAAATTTTATCGATGATTCCCGCAATATTGGGTTTGATTTCAATTTCTTCTTTGGGAACAATTTTTCCGGTTGCCATCACTTTATCATCCATGTTCTGAATGGTAGGTTTTCTGGTCAGGAAAGCTTCGCTCTGCTTAGAATTTGATTTTACGAGATATCCAATTCCCGAGAACAATGCCACTGCAAATAAAAGCCCCAAGACAATATAAATGGCTTTTTTCCAGGTGAATTTCTTTTTCATATAATAGTTTATTTTTTTATTTACGTAATTCTTTATTCCGTCCTTAATGCTTCAATGGGTCTTATTTTTACAGCTCTCTGTGCAGGAATCATTCCGATCACCAATCCCAATATAACCATTACAGACAGTGCCGCAAAAACATTTCCATAGTTAACGGTAGGATTATAAAACGGAAACGCGTCCTGATTTTGGGTAAGCATATTTAAAATAATCAGCACGAAGATTCCCGATATAAATCCGAGCAGTCCCGAGGACAGCGTAATCACAACACTTTCCAGCAAAATCTGATTCCGGACTTCGGATGGCTTTGCTCCCAAAGCTCTCCTGATACCGATTTCTTTAGTTCTTTCCTTTACTGTAATTAACAATATATTCGAAATGGCAATTACCCCGGCCAGAATTGTCAAAGTTCCCACGATAATTGTTAAAAGCTGCATTCCGGTAAGAAAGCCGGTCAGTTTTTTGAATTCCTTTCCAAGATTAAAACTTCCGAATGCGTTGGTATCTTCAGGCGATACTTTATTTTTAGTTTTCAAAGCCTGCTTTACTCTTTCTTCCACCTCATTCACATTGGCATTCGGCTTACTCACAATGGCAAACATATCGATCTGGTCCCCAGCATTATACATTTTGGTATACGTAGAAAGCGGGATAAAGGCAGTCTGGTCATTTTCAAAACCACCTCCTTTTTTCACTCTGAAAACACCAATGATGTTAAAAAAGATGCCTTTTATATTGATCGACTGTCCCAATGGATTTTCATTCTTTTTAGAATCGAAAAAGTTTTTATAAATCTCTTCACCGATGACGGCTACATTTTTATTACCTGAAACATCCGCATCATTGATATAGCGCCCGAAGATCAGCTTCTTTTCTGAAATTTTATTCCCGATAGGGTAATCTCCGGAAAGAGAATAGGTTCCGTTTTTACCGTTTCTGGACATTGATTCTCCGGCGGTTCCTGTAAAACTTCCCCTGGCATTCTGCGGAGATATATAATCTATTTCAGGAATTTTATTTTTAAGCATCTGGATATCCGGCAGATTAAGATGCAGCTGCCTGCCTTTTGGAAAACCTTCGTAAGGAATATTTGTATTCTGAGCCCAAAGGAAAATAGAATTGGTGGCAAACCCGGAAAACAGTTTGTCAAAACCATTCTCCATTCCCTTCGCTGCGCCCAGCAGGCTTACATATAAAAACATGCCCCATCCTACACCGATCATGGTAAGGAATGTTCGAAGCTTATTATTCTTGAGTGAATAATAAATTTCCTGCCAGGTATCCTTTTTAAATAAGATGTTCACTCTTTTAAGTTATTAATTATTAATTATGAGTTATGAGTTAATTCAGAGTTAATTCAGATTTAATTTAATTAACTAATTTTCAAATTTTCAAATTGAATTATTCTGTTCTCAAAGCTTCAATCGGTTTGATTCTGGAAGCTCTGTAAGCCGGAACAAATCCTGCGATAAGTCCTGAAAAAACCAGTGCTATAAATGCCGTGAAAATAGTTCCCCATCCTACACTCGGGCTTTTTATAAAATACTCTTCGAGACTGTCTCCTATCAGATGTAAAGCCAGTACTCCAAGCCCCACACCCACAAATCCTGAGACGACGGTAATAACAACACTTTCCTGAACGATAAGGGCTACAATACTTCTGGGTTTTGCGCCGATGGCTTTTCTTACCCCGATTTCCTTGGTTCTTTCTTTTACAATATAAACCATGATATTACTGATCCCGATGATCCCTGCCAGGAGTGTTCCCATCCCGATAAATCCTACAATGGCGGTAAGAACTGCCATAAAGGTAAAAGTATCGTTCATATTCTGAGCGTTATTCCAGACCCGCACCCCGTTTTCATCATCGGGAGCCACACTTTTTCTGGCTTTCAGTTTATCTTTAAGTTCATCCCCATATTTGATGGCCTCCTGAGGATTCAGCTTTTCATTATAAGCAATATATACTGTGCTTACCGTATCAGAGCCTTTTTTCATCTGCTGTAGAGCAGTAATAGGCACGGTAATATGTCTTTCGTCCCGGTCTCCTCCGTCATCAGAAAACACACCGATAACTTTAAACATGGTCCCGTTAATATCCAGATCTTTCCCTACCGGGCTTCCGTTTTTAATAAGATCTCGCTGAACCATTCTTCCGATGACGGCAACATTTTGTTTTCTTTCCAGGTCCATGGGACCAAGATATCGCCCTTCAATCATCGTTCGGTTTTCGATATATTTTTCTTCCGCATCGGCGCCATTCACCTGATAATTCCCACTTTCTTTACCATATTTCACCAATAAGCTGGCGGTATATCGTGGTGTGGCATTCCCTACTTTCTCCTTATCAACACCCACCAGGAAGTCATAATCGCTGTTGTTCATGACTACTTGTCTGTCAGACTGCAATCCATTGTATGCAAGAGTCGTTTTTTCTGTAAATATGGAAATCAGGTTCTGGGCATCCCGCGCAAACCCTTCGGTAAAAGCATTCTGCAGACCAGTGCCAATCCCGAAAAGAACAATGAAGATAAATAATCCCAAAGCCACGGTAAAGCCGGAAAGCACTGTCCGCAATACATTACTGCGAATGGAACTGAATATTTCCTGCCAACGATCTAGATCAAACATATATTTAAATTTGAAGCGGTAAGCCTAATAATGGAAGTTTTCAATCTTCCCGCTGATTTTTATGTTACTAATAGAAGCCTCTCTCTCTAAATTTCTTTCTTATTCTAAAACAATCTGTTTTATAAACTCATCACTTTCTATAATCCCGTCTTTTAAAATTACATTTCGTTTCGTTTGTGCTGCCACATCAGGTTCGTGAGTTACAATGATGATCGTTTTTCCTTCATTATTAATATTCTGAAGGAGCTTCATAATATCATGGGTTGTTTTAGAATCCAAAGCTCCTGTCGGCTCATCCGCCAATACTACTTTAGGGTTGGTAATAAGAGCCCTTGCGATGGCAACTCTCTGTTTCTGTCCTCCGGAAAGTTCGTTCGGTAAGTGATGAGCCCACTGCACGAGTCCTACCTTTTCAAGATATTCCATCGCTTTCTGGCTTCGCTCTTTTCTTGGAACATTCTGATAGTATAAAGGAAGTGCAACATTATCAAGAGCGGTTTTATAACCGATTAAATTAAAAGACTGAAAAATAAACCCCAGAAACTTACTACGGTATTCCGCTGCTTTTATTTCAGACAAATGTTCTATAGGAACATTATCCAGCTCATAAATTCCTGAATCCTTTTCATCGAGAATGCCTATAATATTAAGAAGGGTCGATTTTCCGGAACCGGAACTTCCCATAATGGAAACAAACTCCCCTTCAGCAATGTTAAGATTAATGCCTTTGAGAACATGCAGTTTACTTCTTCCCGTATCGTATGATTTATGTAGATCCTGAATTACTAACATTAAGTGACATATGTTTTTATGCCTAATAAGTAGATGTTAAACTCAATTTGTTACAAGAATAAAAATTTCTTTAATTAAATTATTGTTTAATAACATAATCCTTTATTTAAAGGGTTTTATGAAAAACTGTTTAACTGTAACATATCAATAATGTACATTTTTGAACAATAATCCCGTGTAAGCCAATATCAGCCGATGTTTTATGTAAATGTGGAAAACTTTTAAGGTTAAAACTCAATCAATTACTCTTTACCCCTTTCAAATACAGTTCTTTTTTTCGACCTTTGTGCTTCGCACGGCACAAAACAAAACCACTTTTTCTGTGAAGAACTTTCGAATGATAAGTCACATAAAATCAGGTTTTTGAGTAATTTCCGAGCCTTATTCACAGTGATCTGATTATTTAATTTAAAAGATATTAATATGGGAATTTTTGATAAAAGAGTAAGCTATAAGCCATTTGAATACCCTGAGGTTCTTCAATTTGTAGAAGCGATCAATAAATCGTTCTGGGTGCATTCGGAAGTGGACTTTACTGCAGATGTTCAGGATTTTCATTCGCAGTTGGAACCACACGAGAAACATGCGGTAAAAAATGCGCTACTGGCCATCGCACAAATCGAAGTGTCCGTAAAGACATTTTGGGGGAACCTGTACCACCATATGCCGAAGCCTGAGCTTAATGGTCTAGGAGCTACTTTTGCAGAATGTGAATTCCGCCATTCTGAAGCTTATTCCCGCTTATTGGAGGTATTGGGATACAATGAAGAATTCTCTTCCGTAGTAGAGATTCCTGCTATAAAAAAGAGAATTGATTTCTTATCAAACGTTTTGAAACATGCTAATTCTACAACTCCTAAAGAATATGTTTCTTCACTTTTATTATTCAGCATCCTGATTGAAAACGTATCGTTATTCTCCCAGTTTGCCATTATCCTTTCTTTCACAAGATTTAAGGGATTCATGAAAAATGTTTCCAATATCATCGCATGGACTTCTATCGATGAGCAGATTCACGCAAACGGCGGAATATATTTAATCAACAAAATCCGTGAAGAACAGCCTGATCTGTTAACGGATTCTGATATCGAGGATATCTATACCCTGGTAGACCAGTCTATCGAGCTGGAAGGTGAAATCCTGGACTGGATTTTCGAATTGGGCGAGCTGAATGTTTTCTCAAAAGAAGATCTTTTAAATTTTATGAAATACCGTGTAGACGACAGTTTAAAGAAAATCAACATGGACACCCGCTACGATGTTTCTCCGGAACAATACAAACCAATGGTATGGTTCGAAGAAGAAGTTTTTGCCAATTCTATGGATGATTTCTTTGCCAAAAGACCGGTAGATTATACAAAACACGATAAGAGTATTACGGCAAATGATCTTTTCTAGAATTTAACTGGAAAAGAGCGAGCGAAGCGAGCGTCAAAGCTGTTAGTATTCGCGATATAATGCCGAGCCTGCCAAAGTATTGATAATACAGATTCTCCGACAGCTCAGAATGACACATTAAGGATAAAAACAAACACAAAACACGGATTAATGTAATCGTAACTTACATTATTCAAGTACATCAATGACGAATGTTTAGAATTTAAGAGATGAAAGCGGGCCTGATGTTTCTTATGAAGTAAAAATTTCACAATCAATTTAGCACAAAATTCCTAAAGGTAAAAACCGAGGAATTCGAAAATATACAACAATTATGGAAGAACAAAACTCAAATATATGGTGGCTCAATGAAGAGTCTGAGCAAATGCTTAACAGAGGGTACCTGTTGAAGGGAGAAACTGTAGACGGAGCAATCGACAGAATCACCACCGCAGCTGCCAAAAAATTATACAAACCGGAACTTCAGCCCGCTTTCAAAGAAATGATCACCAAAGGATGGATCAGCTTCTCATCTCCTGTATGGGCAAACATGGGAACACAGAGAGGGCTTCCTATTTCTTGTTTCAACGTTCATATTCCTGACAGTATCGAGGGAATTACCCACAAAATGGGTGAAGTTATCATGCAGACAAAAATCGGAGGCGGTACTTCCGGATATTTCGGAGAACTTCGTAACAGAGGTACTGCAGTAACGGATAATGGGAAATCATCAGGTGCAGTTTCTTTCATGAAATTGTTTGATACCGCTATGGATGTAGTTTCTCAGGGAGGAGTAAGAAGAGGAGCCTTTGCCGCTTATCTGGATATTGATCACGGTGATATTGAGGAATTTTTATCAATTAAAGATATCGGAAGCCCGATTCAGAACTTATTCACAGGGATCTGTGTTCCTGATTACTGGATGCAGGATATGATCGATGGAGATATGGATAAGCGTAAGATCTGGGCAAGAGTTCTTGAAAGCCGTCAGCAGAAAGGTCTTCCTTATATTTTCTTTACAGATAATGTGAACAGGAATAAACCACAGGTTTACAAAGATCTTGGAATGCCGGTGAATGCAAGTAATCTTTGTTCGGAGATCATGCTTCCATCTACAAGAGAAGAATCTTTCATTTGCTGCTTATCATCCATGAATTTAGAATTGTACGATGAGTGGAAAGATACAAATGCTGTACAGCTGGCTGTTTATTTCCTGGATGCCGTTTTAACTGAGTTTATCGAAAAAACAGAAGGAAACTACTATCTTCAGGGAGCAAGAAACTTCGCCATGCGTCACAGAGCCCTCGGATTGGGTGTTTTAGGATATCATTCTTATCTACAGAAAAATATGATTCCGTTTGAAAGCTTTGAGGCGACTCAGTTCAATGCGAGAGCTTTCAGACACATCAAAGAACAGGCAGAACTCGCTTCAAGAGAATTAGCAAATATCTACGGGGAACCGGAATTGTTAAAAGGATATGGCTTGAGAAATACCACTACCATGGCCATTGCTCCTACCACTTCAAGCTCTGCGATTTTAGGGCAGACCTCACCCGGGATTGAGCCGTTTGCTTCTAATTATTACAAAGCCGGCTTAGCTAAAGGAAACTTTATGCGTAAAAACAAATATTTAGCCAAATTGTTAGAGCAAAAAGGTCTGGACAATGAAGAAACCTGGAGAACGATTATGCTGAATCATGGTTCTGTGCAACATTTAAAAGAGCTGACTGACGAAGAAAAGGCAGTATTTAAAACATTTAAAGAGATTTCTCCAATGGAAATTATCTCTCAGGCAGCACAAAGACAGCAATATATCGATCAGGCTCAGTCTCTAAACTTACAGATTCCTTCTACAATGCCTGTAAAAGATGTTAATTATCTTTATATTGAGGCCTGGAAAAAAGGAGTAAAGACACTTTACTACCAAAGAAGTTCTTCTGTTTCCAAAGAAATGATGGTTAATTTTGTTAGCTGTTCAGCTTGTGAAGCATAAATCCTGCAAATAATATCTAATATAGTATCCGGCACGCTTTCAGCGTGCCGGAGTCATTTTCCTTCAATACAATATTAAAGAAAGATAAAGTTCTGACGTTTTTAGTCTTTTCGTTATATTTGTCAGACCATTTAATTTTTAAAATAGTACTATGAAATTCGGACAAGTAGAAGATCCTTCAGAAATAGATTTTACATTACCCAAAGATCATCCCAGAACAAAGGACATTTTAAAGAAAAATAAAAAAGGACTGGAAACCATCTCTGTCGGATGCGCAAAATGGAATAAAACCGACCTTAAAGGCTTTTATCCAAAAGGGACTAAAGATGAACTGACGTATTATGCCACTCAGTTTAATTCTATTGAGCTCAATGCTACGTTCTACGGAATGCCGACTCCCGAACAGGTACAGACATGGAAAGAAAAGACCCCGGAAAATTTTAAATTTTTCCCTAAAATTACCAATACCGTTTCGCACTTCAGAAGACTTTTAAATATTGATGATGCGGTAACTCAATTTGCCGGCGCTGTTTTAAATTTTGATGAAAAACTAGGCATGGCTTTTCTACAGCTTCATGATAATTTTAAACCTAAAGACTATGAAAGATTAGAAAAATTTGTAAAAAACTGGCCCCAGGAAGTTCCATTAGGAATCGAACTGAGAAATACCGAATGGTTTACCGACGAAGACATCTTTAATACAACGTGCACGCTCTTCGAAACCCATGGCATTACCAACATTATTGTAGATACTGCAGGACGAAGAGACATGCTTCATATGCGCCTCACTACTCCCAATGCATTTATACGGTATGTAGGTGCCAATGCACAAAGTGATTATGAAAGATTAGACGACTGGCTGAAACATCTCACGAAGTGGAAAAAAGATGGACTTCAAAATTTATATTTTTTTGTTCATCAGAACGTAGAGAAAGCCTCACCACTTCTTTCCGCTTATTTTATTAAAAAGATAAATGAGGAATGGAAAAAAGACCTTCCGATACCTAAAATGGCAACCGAAAGCACGGAAACCTTATTTTAAATCTAATTAAATTTTAATTTTACAGCACTAAATCATTAATAAATACTTGTTATAAAAATACTTAAGTGTAATTGTTTAACTAATTGATTGACAATCCAAAATATTTTATAAATTTCACCATGTAATGAAAAATTCAATATATTAGATCAATCTAATTTGAATATTAAATGGAGAAAGAAATTTGTACCATCCGTATTGCCAGTAATAACTGCCGAAGAGACAGCTATACTTTCTATGAAAGTGGCAAAATAAAGAGATTTTGTGTTCAAGAAAACCTCAGCTCAAATATTACCGAATGGCTTGACCGATCAGAACTCAGTGAACAGAGCAAAGATCGCCTGATAAAACATTGTCCCGAGAAGCTCAAAGAAAAAATAATGCTGATTTTAGATTACCCCTGAATAATCAGGAAACTGTATTTAAAATTATATCTTACGCTTCCTGAGAAGCAGGACCAGGTTAATAAATACCAGAAGAAGATCCAAGGTAACCCAGATTCCTAGCTTTATATTTTCATAATTATAGTTTTCAACCTCTTTTTTCGCTTTTTCCGAAAGCTTCAGACTTTGATTGATATAGTTCTGGATTTCAATAACCTGGTCAATATTTTTATTGGGTACCGAATGCTGTGAAAAATAAACCAGATTTTTCTTTCCAAGATATCCTACAATCCAGTATTCATCAGAGGTATCCATTTTAAGATATTCTATACGGTAATATTCAGGACGGATTTTACCAATATGCTTGGTATCAGGAATTCCATTTTTATCTTTATCTTTTAAATTAATAACATAAAAATCTAAAGGCTGAGGAAGTTTGTTAATCACCTGAAGGGATACAGAATCTTTCACGATTCCTACCGCGCTTTTTTTGATAAACCAATAGGTAAAAATAGAAATCGAAAAAACCAGTGTCGCAATACGAAATAATCTTGCCCATTCAGCAGTCTTCCCTTTTTTGACTTTAGATAAAAACAAAGAGATGAAAGATGCCCAAAAGATGATAAAGATAATGAATACCATGTTGCAAAGATACTTTTTTATCAATACTTTTGCGGGAAATTTAAAAACGATTAACTATGAAAAAGACTTTTTTAGTTTTTTTATTATTTATTGCATTTCTTTCAAATGCACAAGTACAATTTGAAAAAGGATACCTGATCACCAAAGATGGAGATAGAAAGGAAGTACTAATTAAAAACATGGACTGGACCGGAGCTCCAAAAGATATATTATATAAAACTGATGAGCAATCGGGCTCAATAACAGTTAAACCATCCGATCTTAAAGAATTCGGAATATATGGTGCGGGAAAATATATTACGTATAGTGGACCCGTTGAGACTTCTTATGATGAACTTTCAATCTTATCAGGACAATATGATCCTATTTTTAAAGACGACACGGTCTTCTTGAAAGAACTTTCAGCAGGGGATAAAAATCTATACTATTATAACTTAAGGAACGCTTTGAAATTTTTCTATTCGGATGGAAATTCAGAAATTAAACCCCTTATCTATAAAAGATACAATCCACAAGGTGACCAATCAAAAGTTGGAATCAATGATACCTATCTGAGCCAATTGAAAGAAATTTTCAGTGATGATTCTGCCGCAGCTGCATTAGTGCCCAAAACAAAATACAGCATTAGTAGTCTTACTAAAATTTTCTCAGTACACAATGATAAACATACTGATCCAAATACAAAAAAAGACTTTTTAGCAGAAACAAAATCCAAATACAACCTTACCATCAGACCCGGAATACTATTTTTTGATGCTATTGATGCATCAACTCCTGTAAGTGAAGATAGCTTCCCTTCAAAAACGAACTTTAGAATAGGGGTTGAGGCTGAATGGGTTTTGCCATTTAACAAAAATAAGTGGTCAATCGTCATTGAACCGACTTACTCATTCTACTCCAATGAAAAATTAAGTTTCAAATCCAGAGATCAGCTCTATACGACAAGTTTTGACAGCTATTCCTTCATTAATGTCCCTCTAAGTATAAGACATTATATGTATTTAAATAATAAATCTAAACTGTTTGCGAATGTAGGTATTGATGCATTTAATTTTCAGTTTGGAAAAGATTTGGAAACAGATTATGATGGCGAAGTTTTCAGCAGGGCAAAATTATCTTCCGTACTTATACTACAGGGTTTTTCTGCCGGAGTAGGTTTTACGTATAATAATAAATTTACTTTTGAAGCGAGGTACAATGGCAGATATAATCTTATTCCTACAAAAGAACCTGGAAGTATGACTATAAGATATACCTCTCTTATCATAGGCTACAACATTTTCTAGTCCACATTCCATTCTTTATAAAACTGGTCGAGGAAAAGCAACATGAAATCGTGTCTTTCCTCGGCTATTTTTTTTCCCTTCTCCGTATTCATCAGATCCTTTAACAACAACAATTTTTCATAAAAATGATTAATGGTTGTCCCGTTAGATTTTTTATACTCTTCTTTTGACATCTCTAATTTCGGTTCGATATTGGGGTCGTACATCAGATTGTTTTTAAATCCTCCAAAATTAAAGGTCCGTGCGATGCCGATCGCTCCGATAGCATCAATTCTGTCAGCATCCTGAACGATCTTTAATTCAACAGGAAGATTTTCGGGAGCTTCTCCCCTGTTTTTAAATGAAATATTCTTGATAATAAACAAGACCTGCTCAATAGTATCCTCCTCAGCATGCTGACTTTCCAGAAATTCGCGTGACACTGTTAAAGCGATCGTTTCGTCTCCATTATGAAATTTCGGGTCTGCGATATCGTGAAGTAATGCTGAAAGTTCAACGATCTCGGTATTGCATTTTTCTGTCTCCGCTATCTTTTTTGAAAGTTTCCATACCCTTTCAATATGAAACCAGTCATGTCCTGCTTCTGCACCTTCCAGTTTTTCTTTTACAAAAGATATCGTATTTTCAATTAAATTATTCATTCTTTTAATTCATTTAAAATAATATTCCAAAGCTTTTTATTATAGCTTCTGAAAAAATTAATGTGTCCTATTTCTCCCTTTTCAGATTCTGAAGTTTTTACCAGCCGATAAACAGGTTTCAGGTTCGGATAGGTATTATCCAGTAAGTTTCTCACACCTTTTTCTGTAAGCCATACATCGTCTTCTGCCCGGATCACCAATACTTTTTGATTTAATTCTTTAGAGAAATCAACACTTTTCTCCAAAAGTCTGTTGATGGATTTCCTGTTCAAAATTAAGGTTCTCCAGTCATAAGCGCAATTTTTTGGAAGACTTTCTCCCAATCCAAACCAATGTGCGGGAAAGTAGCCTAATAACCCGGTAGTTATAGGCTGTACAATTCCAAAGCCAAGATACGCTTCTATTTTTGTCCTGAATTTTAAGTTTCCGACAAACGCATTCTGAGTTCCTACGAAAACAAATTCCTCAAATATTTCTGAATCTTTGTTCATCCCTAAAATTAACGCTCCCACAGAATGTCCGAGACCATATTTCTGATAGTCGTTGTAATTGTTTTTAATATAATCGGTCACTGTTCTATAATCCTCGGATCCCCACACCCGCATTGAGGCTTTAAAGTTTCTCATTTTTTCAGGTTTTGAAAGCCCGATTCCACGGTAATCGTAGGTAATGACGGTAAATCCTTTTTGAGAAAAATAATTCGCAAAAGAAAAATAGACCTGCTGTCTGACTCCCGTTGCAGAATTGATCAGCAGAAGTTTATTATTGCTTCTTTCCGGCAAAAAGAGATGCGCAATGACTGAAATACCATCCCGGGTGGTGAGACTAAGCTTTTCCATATTGTAAAAGAAAATATCCACTATAAAAGTGGATATTTTAGTTTGTTATTTGCGTTAAGTTTTACACTTTCGATATGTAATAAATAATTTATGAATAGAAATCCGACACTCGTGGAAGCCCGGTTTGAGATCCTTTTTTAGCGGCAACTCTGATAGAAACATCATTTCCAAACTTTACACATTCTTCAATTGAATTGCCGTGACATAACGCTACGGCAAAACCCGATGTAAAGCCGTCGCCGGTTCCCATTTTATAAAAGGTCTTATCATTATCATTCCGGTAGTACTTCATTTCGGTACCATTGAAATACACGGTAGAATTGGTATCATCTCTTACAAAAACCTTATTGAAGTATTTTTTAAGAATCTTCTCCCTCTCCTCTTCTCCAAAAACAATATAGAGTTCGCTACTTTTTGCCACAATAAAATCTACCATTTCCAGAATATCATCATTTACTCTTGCCGCCGGAGAGGCATATAATCCGACCATCTTACGATATTTCTTGGCTTTCCGGACGGTATATTCAATAACTTTCATCGGAACTTCCAGCTGTACCAATACCAGGTCTACCGTATGAAAATATTTATCGGCCATTTCCACATGCTCGATACTGAGGTGATTATTGGCAGCAGGAACGACTACAATAGCTGCATCTCCGTCACAGGTTGTCACATAAGCGGTCCCCGTAGTTTCTTTATCCGTTTCATGTACAAAGCCTACATTTACATTCTCATTGACCAGATTTCTCATAATCTGCTGCCCCAGAGGATCCATCCCCACACAACCCACAAAATAAACGCTGGCTCCCAGCCTTGCCGTAGCTACTGCCTGGTTCGCTCCTTTTCCTCCGAAATAGCTTTCAGAATTGTATGCGATAACGGTTTCGTTTGATGCGGGAACTTTTTCGGTCTCTAATATAAGATCGATAGAAGAACTTCCTACAACGATGATTTTTGGTTGTTCAGATGAGAAATTCATTGTGCTTTGTATTGTTTTAATGTTTTATTTTATTTGATAAATGATAACAGACAAGCTGTTCTCAAAAATAATAACTTTGGTTAACTAATCTCTATAAATTCTGTAATTATTTTTACCGGTGCATTATTTTTATCAAAGCCAATATAGCTGGCGTAAAAACCTTCACCATAACCTGTTTCAAAGGCGAATATTGTTCCTGGATGTTTTTCGGCAGGTTTTAAGAAAGCATATTGATCAATAGCGCCGTTCTCATCAAAAAAATGTTCATGGAAAAATTCTTCATAAATACCCTGAAAATCGGCTCCTTTGCTTTTATATAATTTCTGTTCCAATTCATTCAGGCTGTTCTGGGTATCAACATCCATAAAACATCCCATTCCGCTTTCCACGGGAAATCCGAAAACCTCTCCTTCGGAGAGATCTCTCAGGTCTTGCCCGGGTGTTGTGGCCAGTTTCCATTCGGAAACAGCTGAGTTATTAAAAATAATCTCAGCATACGCTACACAGTTGCTCTCTCTTTCTTTGTGTAATAAAACAGAAAAGTCTCCTTTCGGAAATTGTACGGAAAAGGGCTGCATATCATTGGTGATCAGAGGATCGCAGACCACCAGCTTTCCACTGGAAAGATATATTTTACCCACTTCAAAACTTTCCAGCAAAGGACTTTCGACAAAGTCTTTAGAGAATAGTTTTTTTATGTTTTCTATGTGTGTCATTGTATTTGAAACCTTCAATGTTTTTCGACCTTGAAGGCTTGTTTATTTATAAAGTTTTTAATTTATCTTCTAGAATGGCAATTTTGTCAAGAGCATCTTTTTGTTTCTTGCGCTCTACTTCTACAACTTCCGGTTTTGCATTGGCCACAAACTTCTCGTTAGATAATTTTTTGTCAACAGAAATTAAAAATCCTTTTAAATATTTCAATTCTTCTTCTGTTTTTATTTTTTCTTCTCCTAAGTCTAAATTTTCACTTAATGGAATAGAAATTTCCGTTGCGCCTACCAGGAAGGTAAAGCTTGGTTTATCTGTCTTTGTTCCGAAATGAATTTCTGAAACGTTGGCTAACTTTTTAATAACAGGCTCATTCGCGAATTCCGAAGTATTGGTATAAATTTCTACCGCTTCTTTTGGAGATATCCCTTTGGTCTGACGGTAATTTCTGATTCCTGAAATGATTTCTGAGGCTGTTTCGAAGTTTCTGATAATGTCGTTATTAAATGCTTCCGCCTTCTTCTGCTGAGCAATAACTAAAGCCTCATTGGCAGTCCTTTCCGAAATCAACTGCCAGATTTCCTCTGACTGGAACGGTAAAAACGGATGAACCAGTTTCATTAATTCTTCGAAAAGAGCAACTGTTTTGCCATAAACTTCTTTAGAAATTCCTTCCCCGTAATTAGGTTTAACTGCTTCAAGATAAGAACCGCAGAAATCATCCCAGATGAGTTTATAAATCAGGTGTAAAGCATCAGAAATTCTGAACTTTTCAAACTGATCATCAATTTCAACGATGGTCTTGTTTAATTTATTTTCAAACCATTCAATGGTTTGGGTTTCTGTTGTATTTGCGGGCTTATCTTCATGATTCCACATGTTAATCAAACGGAACGCACTCCAGATCTTCGTCATGAAATTTCTTCCCTGAAGCATCAGATCCTCATCAAAAAGGAGGTCATTTCCAGCTGCAGAACTCAACAGAATTCCTACACGGACCCCATCTGCACCATATTTATCCATCAGTTCCAGCGGATCCGGTGAGTTTCCTAAGGATTTTGACATCTTTCTCCTTTGTTTATCTCTTACAATCCCTGTAAAATATACATTTTTGAACGGAACTTCTTTTCTGTATTCCAATCCGGCCATGATCATTCTTGCCACCCAGAAGAAAATAATATCCGGGCCTGTTACCAGGTCTGAAGTCGGATAATAATAATTGATATCTTCATTTTCAGGATCCAGCAATCCGTCAAATACAGACATCGGCCATAACCACGATGAAAACCAGGTGTCAAGAGCATCTTCGTCCTGTTTCAGGTTCTCAGCTGTAAGCTGATTATTATTGGTTTTTTGTTTTGCTAAAACTAATGCTTCTTCAATGTTTTCGGCAACTACAAAATCATTTTCCCCATCACCGTAATAAAACGCAGGAATCTGCTGTCCCCACCAAAGCTGGCGCGAAATATTCCAGTCACGGATATTTTCCATCCAGTGTTTATACGTATTTTTGAACTTTTCAGGGTAAAATTTAACCTCATCATCCATCACAACATCCAAAGCCGGTTTGGCAATTTCTGACATTTTTAAAAACCACTGAACCGAAACTTTAGGCTCAATAACGGCGCCTGTTCTTTCTGAAGTTCCTACCTTATTTACATAATCTTCTGCTTTTAACAAAAGATCTTTTTCTTCTAACTCTTTCGCGATTTGTTTTCTTACCTCAAATCTGTTCTTGCCGGCGTAATGCAAACCATGCTCATTTAGGTTTCCATCATCATCCAAGGCATCAATCATCTGGAGGTTGTGTTTTTGACCGATTTCATAGTCGTTGATGTCGTGAGCCGGAGTAATTTTAAGCGCACCAGTTCCGAATTCGATATCTACATACTCGTCCTCAATAATAGGAATTACCCTGTTTACAATCGGCACTATTACTCTCTTTCCTTTAAGATGAGCATATCTTTCATCATTGGGATTAATACAGACTGCGGTATCCCCGAAAATAGTTTCAGGACGCGTTGTAGCTACCGAAAGGAATTCTTCTGAACCTTCGATCTTATATTTAAGGAAATATAATTTTCCATTCTGCTCTTTAAAAATGACTTCTTCATCAGAAATATTGGTCTTCGCTTCAGGATCCCAGTTTACCATTCTGTATCCTCTGTAAATAAGTCCTTTATTATATAAATCAACAAAAGATTTGATGACCTGCTGAGAAAGTTTCGGTTCCATGGTAAAGCGGGTTCTGTCCCAGTCACAGGAACAGCCTAATTTTTTCAGCTGCTCCAGAATCGTTCCTCCATACTTATCAGTCCAGTCCCAGGCATGTTTTAAGAATTCTTCGCGGGTGATCTCAGACTTGCTGATCCCTTCAGATTTCAGTTTGGCAACTACCTTAGCTTCCGTAGCAATAGAAGCGTGATCGGTTCCCGGAACCCAGCAGGCATTAAAGCCCTGCATTCTTGCACGGCGGACCAGAACATCCTGAATGGTATTATTAAGCATATGGCCCATGTGTAAGATCCCCGTAACGTTTGGCGGAGGAATAACAACAGTATAAGGCGGCTTATCATTGGGTTCTGAATGGAAGTACTTGTTTTCCAACCAGTAATTGTACCACTTCTGTTCTGTTTCCTGTGGATTATACTTTTCTGAAATCTGCATAAATTCTGTTTCTTTAATTTACAATTTGCAAAAATAGTCTAAAGAAAAAAAATTTTAAGTATGAATTAAAATAATTTTTAACTTTGTTTCTCAAAATTTATCTAACAAACATATTAACATTCAAGAATATGAAAAAATTAATCGCAGGAATTGCGTTATTCGGAACATTTGCTTTAGCATCTGCACAAACTATTACATTTGACAAGACTACTTTTGACTATGGTACAGTAAAGCCTAATGCTGACGGTATCAGATTTTTTACGGTAACCAACACTGGTGATAAGCCTTTGGTTCTTTCAAACGTAAAAGCCTCATGCGGATGTACTACTCCTGAATTCAGCACTGATCCTATTATGCCGGGAAAATCTGCAAAAATCAAAGTTGGATACAACACTGCGATCAATGGTGGATTCAACAAAATGATTGAAGTTTTTTCTAATGACCCTGCCAATAGCAGAAGCGTGATCTACATCAAAGGAACAGTAGATGCCAATGCTCCGGCAACTGCTACTGTAGCTCCGGCGGCTCCGGCTACAAAAGCTGAAGCGAAAGCAGCAAAAAAAATGGAAAAACAAGCCAAAAAAGTAGCGGCAAAGTAAGCTCTACTTATAAAAATTGAAAAACCGTCTCCTTCAGAGGCGGTTTTTTTATTATATTTATGTAACGTTTGGATTTTCAAAGGCCGGATTATACAAGCGGGCTATCACTGAACGCACATTATAACCTTAATTAATAAAATATATGGACACCAATTTCTCAGATGACTTTGAAGTTAAAGGAAAATTTTCACTGAAAAAATATTCTACGAAATATGAAGGAAAAATCACCAAAGATCAGGGAGCCCAGTTACTGATCCAGGAGAAAGAAAAACTTCGTGATTTACAGGAAAAATTATATGCCGACGGCAGCAAATCTCTTCTGGTAGTGGTTCAGGCGATGGATGCTGCAGGAAAAGACAGCCTTATAGAGCATGTTTTCGGAGGGGTAAATCCTCAGGGATGTAATGTGACCAGCTTCAAAACGCCGAGTTCCAGAGAATATTCCCACGATTTTTTATGGAGACATTATCTGGCTCTGCCTCCAAAAGGCATGATCGGGATATTCAACCGTTCTCACTATGAAAGTGTACTGGTATGTAAAGTTCATCCCGAATATAATTTAAATGAAAAAACATGGAAATCTGTAAAAGACTTTGACGATAAGTTCTGGGAAAAAAGATATGAAAGTATCCGGAACTTTGAAAAACATCTTTCTGATAATGGGACCACCATTATTAAAATATTTTTAAACGTTTCAAAGGATGAACAAAAGAAAAGGCTTCTCGACAGAATTAATGAACAGGATAAGAACTGGAAATTTTCCGCTGCCGACCTTCCGGAAAGGGCTTTATTCGATCAATATATGGAGTGCTATGAGACTGCAATTAATGAGACTTCTAAAAATTATGCTCCATGGTACGTCCTTCCCGCAGACAATAAATGGTTTGCAAGAGTTGCCGCTGTTCAGATTATTATCGATGCCTTAGAAAAAATGGATCTTCATTACCCACAGGTGTCACAAGAAGAGATTATAGCACTTCAGACCGCAAAAAAAACCTTGGAAGATGAGTAATTATGTGTATAATCCACAATAAATCATAGGTTAATAAAGTGATTGGTTAAATAAAATACACCAAAAAGTGAAAAATTTTAACTATGTAATGAATAATTTATTTATATTTATCAAAAAATTATTTTATTCAGCCAATCACTAAATTATAACTATGAAAAAACAGCTATTATTAGCAGCCTTTATCATATTGGGGCTATCTTCCTGTAATAATGAATCAGCAGCAGTAAATTCTGTTGAAAGCATGAAAACTCCGGAAATGAACAATTTCGACAAAGCTTTCAAGAGCTTGGGGGATCCTCAAAACAGACCGACGGAAGAGGAAAAGAAAAGGAATACGTCGGAACTGAGCGATCGAAGAAAAGCATTACTGGTACCCGCCTCCAAGGCATTAATTCTTTCCACCGGCGTTACAGAAGCTGAACTGACCAGAAAGACCAATAATGATATGAGTGCAACCATAGTATGGGCCACCCAAATCTACTCGAAAAAAACAGCTGAAATCCGTAACAAGGCAAAATCTGAAAATTAAACGATGAAAAAGTTTTTAACCATCATCGGAATTTGTTTGGTATTATCAGCTTATGCACAACAAGGAACTTTTATTCTTAATAATTATTCTGCTTATAATTTTAACGGAGCCATTGTCGCCGGTAATCCGACTCCTACCGGAGGCACATGTTACCCGCTGGTAAGCAGCAGTAATCCAAATCCCCTTGTTGTTCCGGCAGATTCCCATATCGGTAACGGATTGGCATTACAAATCGATAATTACCGCGATCAGTACACCGCTTCCCTTTATCCAATCACTACCTGGGAAGTCAGCACCAGCGCAACTAATCAGGGCGTTCTGAGAACATGGAGTCATCCTGCGGTAATGCCCGGCGGAGCTGTTTCAAACAATACAAAATGGGGAGGATCTAAATTTTATATGACTGATCCTGCCACAGGAGCTCAGGTACCGTTATTCAATGCCAACATTGCAGTAGCCGGCACCTGTAATACCACCGTTCCGGATTATTACACATGTCCTTCCGGAAGTGCGGAAATATTCACCATCAACTCAGGAACCAATACCATTACTTATTTAAATATATATTGATATGAAAAAAATAACACTGCTTGCTTTTATGCTTCTGGGCTGCTGCACTTTCTCCCAAAGCACCCGCTTAGTCATTAATAACTACAGTTCTTATAATCTGGTCGGCAGACTGATTGCAGGAAGTCCGACTGTCGCCAATTCTTATTTAATAGCTGCACCCAACACACCCGGCTCATATACCGTACCCGCGCTGATGACCGACATACAATATACATCTTTCGATACGTCAGGTTTATCTACGCTTCCCATATACAACTGGTATCTGGCAGCCGGAATGTTTCCTTATAATGATCCTGCTGTAAGTGCACTTGTACCTGTTTCAGAATGGGCTACCTTTTATTTTCAGACAAAAGATAATGCAGGAAATTCTTATGAAGATTTCCGTATCGGTAACCCTGCAATATCATCAGGCATAGGGTTTACGAGCTCCAGTTATCAACTGGGTTCCTATTCAGAAGCCGAATGGTTTGATATCGGAGGCTACACCTACCTTCAGGTATATTAATCTTATCATAAAAAACGTATTGTCACTATTTTAAGCTGAATTTCACATTCTGCCAGATAGGATTATGCAAAAAAAATACATAACAAACATCTAAATTTCATCCATGAAAAAACATTTTTTATTAGCGGCATTGGCCGTTCTAAGCCTTAGCACCGTTTCATGTAATAATGAATCTGCAGCCGTAAATACCGTTGAAAGTATGAAAACCCCGGAAATGGACAATTTCAGTAAAGCGTTCAAAAGTCTGGGAGATCCTCAGAACAGACCTACGGAGGAAGAGAAAAAAAGAAATACCTCTGAACTGAGTGACCGCAGAAAAGCTTTACTGGTACCTGCGTCCAAAGCATTAATACTTTCCACCGGTGTTACAGAGTCCGAACTGACCAGAAAAACAAATGGTGATATGAGTGCTATTATTATCTGGGCTACCGAAATCTATTCAAAAAAGAATGCTGAAATCCGTAATAAAATAAAAACTGAAAACTAAGATTATGAAAAAATTTTTATCTACAATCGGAATTTGTGCGGCTGCTATAGCTTATGCACAAGGAACACTTATCCTTAATAATTATTCGTCTTATGACTTTAACGGATATATTTATGCCGCTAATCCAGCCCCTAGCGGAGGTAACTGCTATCCAATAGTAAGTAACGGGACGCCAGATCCTATTGTGGTTCCGGCAAACTCCAATACGATTACAGGCACCCAATTGGAATTCACTAACTACAAAATACAGTATACCAACTCATTATACCCTGTTTCTACATGGCTAGTCAGTACAAGTGCAACTAATCAGTCTATCCCAAGACCATGGGATCATCCCGCAGTAACGCCCGGTGGTACCGTTTCTAATAATACCAGATGGGCAGGATCTAAATTTTTTATGACCGATCCTGCCACGGGAGCTTCTGTTCCATTATTTAATGCAAATATTGCGGTATTCGGAAGCTGTAATTCCTCTTTCATTCCGGATTCTTTTGTTTGTCCTTCAGGATCTGCTGAAATGTTTACCATAAGTTCGGGAACGACTGTGACTACTTATTTTGAAATTTACTAATGCCCCATTATTAACATGAAAAAGATAACTGCAGCCCTGTTGTTATTAGCAGGCGCAATGCTCTATTCCCAAAGTTCCATTTTTGTGATGAACAATTACAATACGAATTTTTATGCCGTAGGAAGGTTTTTTACCGGAAGCAAGACTCCGGGTAATAGTTTATCTATGTTTGCAGCGCCCAATCCTACTCCTTACGGAGCCTATACCATGCCTTCAGGTATTTATCATAAATATGGAAGCTTTGATACATCCGGAGGAACGGGAAATATAATGGACATTGATGAATGGTACGTAAATGATCCGGCAAATCCGGCAAACTCAGGAACCTACAATTATAATGACCCTTTCATAAGCTCGTATATGAAACCCAATAATGACTGGGCAGGCTATATATTCTCGCTTAAAGATATCTCCACCGGAATAAATTACGATTCTTTTCAAGTAGGAGATCCCGCGATCGCAGCGAATGCAGGTTTTGTGGTCAACTCATCTCAAATCGGTGCTACTACGGGAGTAGAGGCAGAATGGTTTACGATTTCTTCAGGAGCCGATATGGTGACTTATTTTACCATTTATCCATAACACTATATAAATATATCTAAATAATACTCATGAAAAAATATTTTCTACTGGCAGCTTTTGCCACTTTAAGTCTTACAGCGGTGTCCTGTAATAATGAATCTGCAGCCGTAAACACTGTTGAAAGCATGAAAACCCCGGAAATGGACAATTTCAGTAAAGCCTTCAAAAGCCTGGGTGATCCTCAGAACAGACCTACCGAAGAGGAGAAAAAAAGAAATACTTCTGAACTGAGCGACCGGAGAAAAGCTTTGCTGGTACCCGCCTCCAAGGCATTAATACTTTCTACCGGTGTTACTGAAGCTGAACTGACCAGAAAAACAAACGGTGATATGAGTGCCATTATTGTATGGGCTACCCAGATCTATTCACAAAAAAATAATGAAATCCGTAATAAAGTAAAAACTGAAAACTAAGATTATGAAAAAGATTATAACATCATTAAGCTTATTCGCTGCATGTCTTGCGTACTCACAGGGGAGCACACTTATCATAAACAACTACTCTCTGGCCTATGATTTCCACGGAAATATTCAGGCCCTGAATGTTGCCGGGGGCTGCTATCCAATCATAAGTTCCAACAATCCGGATATGGTCGTGGTTCCTGCAGACTCCAACGAAATAAACGGACTGCACCTGGAATATAAAAACTACAGGGATCAGTTTGGAACCTCGCTTTACCCAATGGCTGCATGGAACGTTTCGCTTTCAGCCACCAATCAGACGCCAAGAGCTTGGAATCACGCAAGCCTCCTGCCCGGAGGAGTTATTTCCAACAATACCAAATGGGTTGGCTCTAAATTCCAGATGTATCACAAAGGAACCAATAATCCTGAAACTTTCTTTAACGGAAACCTCGGGGCAGATGTAGCCCCTTGTATTACCAATGAATCTTATATCACGACCCCTTACGGTGATGCGGAATGGTTTACGATAACATCCGGAGGAAATAATTACACTTATATACAAATTTTCTAATATGAAAAAAATAATATGTTCATTATTGCTGATCTGCGGAACATTCGCCTTTTCGCAGAGCACAGCATTGGTCATTAATAATTTCAGCCATTACAGTCTTCAGGGGAGACTGATGGCAGCGAATCTTTCCACTGGCAGTCCGGTAGCTTATGCGGCTCCTAATGCTCCGTACGGTGTTTATACAGTACCTGAATTTGTGACCGATGTTGAATATAAAACGCTGAGCACTTCAGGGTTTTCTACTTTACCCATCGACACATGGTACGTTACAGATCCGGTATACGGAGGAACTCATCTGTTTAGCGACCCGGTTATGGACACCGTAAGTTCAATGGTAGAATGGGGAATATTTCACTTCATAGCCAAAGACAGTGCGGGTAACGGTACAGACGAGTTTTCTATGGGAGAGCCCGCAGCCGGAGGTGTATACTATGATGTCGGAACCTACTCTGAAGCAGAATGGTTTACCATAGGAGGCGTATATACCTATCTGCAGGTTTACGATTATCCGTAAATATCAGTCACATCGAAATAATTAAGCAATTACCTACAATCTATCCATCTAAAAACTATTATGAAAAAATATTTTCTACTGGCAGCTTTTGCCACTTTAAGTCTTACAGCGGTTTCCTGTAATAATGAATCTGCAGCCGTAAATACTGTTGAAAGCATGAAAACCCCCGAAATGGACAATTTCAGTAAAGCTTTCAAAAGCCTGGGCGATCCTCAGAACAGACCTACCGAAGAAGAGAAAAAAAGAAATACCTCTGAATTGAGTGACCGCAGAAAAGCTTTACTGGTACCTGCGTCCAAAGCATTAATACTTTCTACCGGTGTTACAGAAGCTGAACTGACCAGAAAAACAAATGGCGATATGAGTGCCATTATTGTCTGGGCCACCCAGATCTATTCACAAAAAAATAATGAAATCCGCAATAAAGTAAAAGCTGAAAACTAAACGTATCAGCAAAGTGCGATTCCTTATATAAATAAATTCATTTATAACAGAAAAGCGGAGAATATTCTCCGCTTTTGTATTCTGATGATTTCCACCGATCATTCATATCAACCAATAAAAACGAGAAAATCTATAAGCCGGATTTTGTATCCCACTGCAAGAATGAGACGCCTGTTATTTATCTACTCCCTTTATTGCTAAAGGGATTAAGCTGATTACCCCTCGGCTTTCAGGGCGAGCAACCCCTATTTTCATTGCTGAAAAGAACCGATATACTTATCATTGCACCACAAAGAGTTTACCTGGTTTCACTACAGCCGAACTGTACCTGCTTTCTGTTGCACTTGTCCTACCCTCACGGGTGACGGATGTTATCCGCTTTGATGCTCTATGGTGTCCGGACTTTCCTACCCTTATCGAAATAAGAATCAACAGGCCGATTTTCTCGTGACTGCAAAGATACGATTTAATGTAACAATTCAATAATATAACAATGTAACAATAAAAGTGTGTTATTCCATGAGTTATCGAATTGGTACACTGTTACATTAATATATTGTTATATTGAGATTTTGTATTTATCTTCGCTACTTAATTTATACATCAGCATTGGCTTCAAAAGAAAAAGAATTCGCTCAGCTTATTAAAGATAATCAGGGACTGATTATCAAGGTTTCGCGTCTCTATACGAATTCTCTTGAAGATGAAGAAGACCTTTTTCAGGAAATTGTTCTACAGCTCTGGAGAAGCTATGATTCTTTTAAAGGAAATTCCAAAATTTCTACGTGGATGTACCGTGTTGCTTTGAACACTGCCATTACACTTTTCAGAAAAAAAAGCAAAAGCCTCCCTACCAATGAACTGGATATCAATCACCGGGATTTTGTAGAAGATGATGATGATAAACAGCAGCAGATTTCACTTCTCTATACCGTGATCAAAACACTGCCGAATGTGGAAAGAGCCATCGTAATGATGTACCTGGACGACCTGCCTTATAAGGATATTGCAGAAAACCTCGGAATTACCGAAGTAAATGCGCGCGTGAAAATGAACAGATTAAAGAAAACCCTAAAGGAACAAATGGAAAAATATGCCTGAATTTGACTTAGACAGTTTCAAGAAAACATGGCAGGAACAACCTGTTCAGCAAAAATATGACCACAGTGCCATCCTCGAGATGCTTAATAGAAAGTCACGGAATTATGTGAAGTATATTCTATGGATCAGTGTTGTGGAATTTATATTCTTTTCCGTATTAGGGTTATTTTACATTCTTCAGGGAAAAGAATCCAACAGCTTCATCAGTATCCTGGAAAAACTGGGCGCCCGAAAAACAACGGAACTTGAAGGCTCGCTCGACAACATCTATGTAGTGTTAAAAGTGTTGAGCCTTTCTATTACTGCTTATTTTGTTTACAAATTTTATCAGAATTACAAGAAAATAAAAATTGAAGAAAATTTAAAAAAGTTAATTCTAAAAATTATTCAGTTTAAGAAAACCGTGAACGCTTTTATTCTGATCAATATTATCCTGTTGATTTCATTTACCTCTATTTTTACTTTATTTATATTCTATGTTTTAAATACCCAGAATATTGAGGTAACGAATTCCACCCTTACAGGTTTTATCATCGGAACCATCATCAGTACTGCGGTCGCCGTGCTTTTAATCTGGCTTTATTATAAAATTGTGTACGGAATTATCATGAGAAAATTAGATAAAAATCTAAGGCAGTTAAAAGAAATAGAATCCCAGGAATTTTAGTGCTATATAAAGAGATTTAGGATATTATTATTAATTTTATTGATCCAAATCTCTTATTTTATGCAATTATCATATGTTCACGGTGCTTCAGAGATCCCATTATTGGGAGAAACGATCGGAAGCAACTTAAAACACACGGTTGAAAAATTTCCCAATCACGAAGCTTTAGTATGTATACATCAAAACTACAGGGCTACTTATCAGGAATTTTATAATCAGACTACCGCTGTCGCCAAGGCGCTTATCTTTTTGGGTGTGAAGAGCGGGGACCGCGTAGGAGTATGGTCTACCAACCGTTATGAATGGGTTCTTCTGCAGTATGCCACTGCAAGGATAGGAGCTGTTTTAGTGAATATCAATCCTGCTTACCGGACCAGTGAGCTTATCTTTGTGATCAATCAGTCGGAAATGTCACATATTTTCTCCTCGCTGACTTTCAAATCCAGCGATTATAAAAAAATGATTACCGACGCCAGGGAATTCTGCATCACTCTAAAATCAGAAATTTTCTTTGATGACAATTGGGAAGAATTTCTGAACAACGGTCAGGAAATCTCTGATGATATATTACACAGCTTTGAGGAATATGTACAGTTTGATGACCCTGTAAACATTCAGTATACTTCGGGAACAACCGGCTTTCCCAAAGGGGTCACACTTTCCCATCATAATATCCTGAATAATGGCTATTTTATCGGTGTACGCCTGAGGTATTCCGAAAAAGACAGAGTCTGCATTCCGGTTCCGTTCTATCACTGTTTCGGAATGGTGATCGGAAATATATGCTGTACTGCCCACGGGGCCTGTATGGTAATTCCGAATGACAGTTTTGATCCCGGAATTACCTTGAAGGCAGTTTCTGAGGAAAAGTGCACTTCACTTTACGGAGTACCCACGATGTTTATTGCAGAGCTGGCGGTAAAAGATTTTGAAAGATTTGATTTCTCCAGTTTAAGAACAGGAGTCATGGCCGGATCTGTCTGCCCTCCGGAGATCATGAAAAAGGTAGAAAGCCTCATGAATATTAAAGAAATGAGCATTTGCTACGGCATGACCGAAACCTCTCCCGTTTCTACCCAGACTTTAATAGGCACTCCTTTTGAAAAACAGGTGAATACCGTGGGAACCGTCCAGGACCACCTTGAAATAAAAATTGTGGATGAGCAAGGGAGAACGGTCGGACGCGGTGAACATGGTGAATTGTGCACAAGAGGGTACTCTGTCATGCTGAAGTACTGGAATGATCCTGAAAATACAAAAAAGGTGCTTGATGATGCCCGGTGGATGCACACCGGCGATATGGCGGTGATGGATGAAGAAGGATATATTACCATTTCAGGAAGAATAAAAGACCTGATTATCCGGGGTGGCGAAAATATTTCACCTAAGGAGATTGAAGATTTTTTGTATACCTATCCTAATATTCTTGATGTTCAGATTATCGGTGTTCCGAGTGAAAAATTCGGGGAAGAAGTCATGGCATGGGTGAAGCTGAGAAAAGGATTTGATGTGACCGAAGAAGAATTAGTAAGCTATTGTAAAGACAGGATTGCCCATTATAAAGTTCCGAAATACTGGAAATTTGTAGATGAGTTCCCTATGACGATTTCAGGAAAAATACGGAAGGTAGAAATGCGTGAAATTTCCGTAAAAGAACTCGGTTTAGAGAAAATAAAAATGTAAATAAAAAACGCTGATAGTAATGCTTCTTGTTTATGAATATCTTATAAAAAATAATGCTCAGTTTTCTGAGCATTATTTATCTTGTTGAAATACTTAAAGTTCTTTTCTTAATCTCGCCACCGGAATATTGAGCTGCTCACGGTATTTGGCAATCGTTCTTCTTGCAATATTGTAGCCCTGTTCTTTCAGGATGACTACCAGAGCATCATCGGTAAGAGGCTTCCTCTTATTTTCTTTGCTGATGACCTCCTGGAGATGCGTCTTGATTTCTTTTGTAGAGACCTCTTCCCCGTCATCATTGGTAAGACTGTCTGAGAACAGATCTTTCAGATAAACAATCCCGTTTGGAGTATCAGCATATTTACTTTTTACCACTCTGGAAATCGTAGAAATATCAAAGCCCGTAATGTCAGCGATGTCTTTTAAAATCATAGGTCTTAGAGATTTTTCATCACCGGTGATAAAATAGTCTTTCTGAAACTTTACAATAGCAGTAATGGTCTGCAATAAAGTATTCTGACGCTGATTAATGGCATCAATATACCATTTGGCGGCATCCAGTTTCTGCTTGATAAATAAAGCGGCCTGTTTATGCTCAGAAGAATTCTTATCATGGGAATACGTCGTCAGGATATCTTTATATTCTTCAGAAACCCTCAGGGTGGGTGCATTCTTACTGTTCAGCATCGGAATAACCACTCCGTCTTTTACCTGGATTACAAAATCCGGAATAATCTCCTGATTGATGGTAATGGTCTGGGTATCAAAATTACCTCCGACTTTGGGAGACAATTTTGAAATTTCGTCCAATGCGTCTTTAAGATCATCTTCTTCAATATCATATTTCTGAATAATCTTATTGTAGTGTTTATTGGTTAAGGCATCAAACTGGTATCGCAGGATATTGGCCGCTAAAGAAACCGCTTTATCGGAGCTCACTTTCTTTTCGATCTGCAAAAGGAGACATTCCTGTAATCCTCTTGCGCCTACTCCGGGCGGATCCAGTTTCTGCACATAGTTTTCAAGGATATCTTCCACTTTCTCTTTTGTGGTGTACAAACCCTGTGAAAAGGCAAGATCATCCACAAGAGATTTTATCTCCCTTCTCAGATATCCGTCCGTATCAAGGTTTCCGATAATATATTCTGCAATCTTAAGATCCTCCTCATTAATGCTTGATAAGTGAATCTGCTCGTTAAGATAATCATACAGAGACTGCCCTTCTGTTAACAGACTTTCATTGTCAAATTCTTCGTCGTCCGGAGAATAGTTGCTGGATGCAGTTTTATAGGTGGGTTCATCGTCGTAGAGATAATCATTCACATCAAAATCAGTTTCAATGCTTTCTGTTCCTTCATTTTCATACGATTCTTCCAAAGAAGAATATTCATCTTCCTTCGATTCATCTTTTGCGATCTCCAAGGCAGGGTTTTCTTCTAACTCTCTTTCGAGTTCCTCTTCAAATTCCAACGTGTGAAGCTGGATCAACTTCATTAGCTGAATTTGTTGAGGTGCCAACTTCTGTCCTAATTTGAGTTGTAAGTGTTGTTTAAGCATATTTACTATTGGTGTTCTAACATAACATATTGCACGAATTTAATAAAATTTTTCGATAAAAAATAGATTTAGCACGATTTTTGTATTAACAATACCATAATAAACTATTGGAAAATAAAAAAAGCCTTGAAGATGATACTTTTAAGGCTTTTTTTTATGCATTATTGCTTCTGTTTTTGATCCTGCGAATGATAAGTGTATCTGGTTATTCATCTGTATTCCGACATTACTCAGTTTTTCCTGATAAAAAAAACTACCCATCCTGTCATTTAATACTTCCGAAGTTCTGTTGCCTGCCTGTAATTCTTTTGCATTGATTTTAAAAACTGGTTTTCCTGTATAGCATCTATATCTTTCTGTTTAAAAACAAATAAAAAATCCTTCCAATATAAAATTAGAAGGATGATATTATTAAGTAAGATCTAGAACTCTGCATTTTTAGGCGTTCTCGGGAAAGGAATAACATCTCTGATGTTGGTCATCCCCGTTACGAAAAGCACCAGTCTTTCCAGGCCTAATCCAAATCCTGCATGAGGCACTGAACCGAATTTTCTGGTATCAAGATACCACCAGAGTTCATGCGCATCAACATGCATATCTGCCATTTTTTGCTGCAGAACGTCCAACCTTGCCTCTCTTTCCGAACCTCCGATAATTTCTCCGATTCCCGGGAAAAGAACATCCATAGCTGCAACAGTCTTGTTATCGTCATTAAGCTTCATATAGAATGCTTTAATTTCCTTAGGATAATCAAATAACACGACCGGGCTTTCAAAGTGCTTTTCAACGAGGTATCTTTCGTGCTCAGACTGAAGGTCTGTTCCCCAGCTTTCGACCGGATACTGGAATTTTCCTTTTTTATTTTCCTTCGAGTTCATCAGGATCTCGATCGCTTCAGTATAGCTAACTCTTTTGAAGCGTTTCGCAATAACATTCTGAAGTTTTTCGATCAGTCCCTCTTTAGCTCTGTCTTTTTCTGCTTTTCCTTTTTGTTCTTCTTCAAAACGCTTGTCCAGAAACTCCAGATCATCTTTGCAGTGATCTAAAACATACTGAATCACATATTTCAGGAAGTCTTCTGCAAGATCAATATTATCTTCCAGATTATTGAACGCCACTTCCGGCTCGATCATCCAGAATTCGGCAAGGTGCCTCGTCGTGTTTGAGTTCTCGGCACGGAAGGTTGGTCCGAAAGTATAAATCCTTCCCAATCCCATCGCTGCGGTTTCTCCCTCAAGTTGCCCTGAAACCGTTAAATTGGTCTTTTTACCGAAAAAATCCTGAGCAAAATCGATCTCACCATCTTCTCCTCTAGGAATGTTGTTGAGATCAAAGTTGGTTACTCCGAACATTTCACCGGCACCTTCGGCATCAGCACCCGTAATCACCGGTGTATTGATATAAAAGAACTGGTTCTGGTTGAAAAAAGAATGTACCGCAAAGCTTACGGCGTGGCGTACTCTGAAAACAGCTCCGAATAAATTGGTTCTGAATCTTAGGTGTGCCTGATCTCTCAGCGTTTCCAAAGAATGCTTCTTAGGCTGAAGGATGGTTTTGTCTCTGTCTTCGGTAAAATTATCTCCTAAAATAATAATTTTTTTAGCGATAATTTCAACAGCCTGACCTGCCCCCTGGCTTTCCACCACTTCACCGACAACTTTCAGAGAAGCTGCCGTACTGATTTTACTGATAATCTCTTCGTCGAAATTCTCAAAATCAACAACGATCTGCAAATTATTAATTGTAGAACCATCATTCAGCGCAATAAAGCGATTTGCACGGAACGTTCTTACCCAACCGTAAACCGTAATGTCATGATGTAATACCTTCTTGTAATCCTGCAGGATTTCCTTAATTGTCTGCTTTTTCATTTGTTGATTAAATTTTTTTGTATAAAAATTAATGGGTGCAAAGTTACAAAAAAACAGCGCAATTTAATAAAGGCACTGTCTTAATTAAAAATCAATTGAATAGAATTCAATAAAAAACCATGCTTCGGTCGAATCTTAATTGAAGAAAATCGATTTTTTATGCTTTTTACCGCCCCGGATTTTCCAGGCATGATAAGCGCTCGGAACATCATACTGCCACTTTGGAAGTAATAAAATAATGAGAATCACATCGATATGGGAAACAAGCCCTAAAATTACAGTAAGAGAAAAAGCCCAGCCGGCCTGCTGAAATCCTATTAGATACGTAAAGGCAATGAGTAAACTCAATCCCCACATTTTAGATATAAAAGCATGGGTACAGGTTTCTTTTCCAAACTTACAGAGGCTTACGACATAGCATAGTGCTTCCATTATAAAGATGAGAAGAATTCCTTTCCATTTTTCTTTAATCAGGTCAGGATTTAAGAAATAGGAAGCAAACCCTAATGAAAGCCAGAAAATCAGGTCGGTCTGACTGTCTAACCTTCTTAATTTTTCGGAAGAAACGCCCACTTTCCGGGCTATGATTCCATCGAAGATATCTGTGAATAGTCCGAAATACATCAGTCCTAAAATTAAGAATCTGGACTCTTCACCTCTAAGACAGGCTGATAAAAGGATGATCGGGGCCATTATCAATCGCATCGCAATTAAAATATAGGGAATCGTTTTCATAGTGTATATTTTTTAGAATTAATAGACGAGGTTTATTCCGAAAGAAAATCTGAAACCCTTCGTCGGAAAATATCTATACGTATTGTATTCGATATTATATCCTGATTCCAGTGTAAAGAAATGATAAAAATTGATCCCGAGTTTCGGAGAAACAGCATTTGGAGTAATTCCCGCTCCAGCATATAAACTTTTTATAATAGCCTTATTCTTTTTAAACGATAGTACTTTATGGAAATAATCCAACTCAGGAATAACAATGAATTTCCGATCGGGCAAATCCCACCAGTTGAAGTGCCCCCGAAGACTCACATTATTATTCTCATCAATCGGAATTTTTGGTCCGAAAGAAAAAAATGCTTTATCATCTATAGAAGTTACCTCGATTCTGGTACTTACGATGATCTCTACTACTTTCCATCCTTTATCATTCCCGATCTGTCCTTTGAACAGAGGAACAGAAGCAAGAAAAAAATAAAATACCAGTACTTTCATGACTTATTATTTAAATTAACAAGTCAAAAATACCTGCAGAAAACACAAAAATAAATGTGAAAAAAAATTAAAATAAATGAGTACATTTGTGAAAATCACAAAAACATGCATCAGGAGCGTCTGCTTAAAGAAATCAGAAAAAGAATTGGAAACAGATCTCTTAATGACGAAATCTCCAGTATTCTTAATATCAGCTACGATGCAGCACACAGAAGAACTTCTTTAAAGGCAAAATTCAGTTTTGAAGAAGCTTTGGAATTGGCAAAATACTATCAGATTTCACTTAATCAGTTTATTACTTCAGATCATCAGATCGTGGTAAACAGAACTTCCGCAGTCACCGAAACGAAAGATTTACAGTCTTTTTTCAGGAATAACCTCAGCATTTTTGAAGATCTGCCGCTTTCCGATGAGATGACCATCTACTATTCCGCGAAGGATATTCCGTTTTTTTACACGCTTTCAGATACCTTACTTTCCCGTTTTAAAATCTATGTGTGGATGAACCTGCTGAATGCAAAGCAGGTTTTTATTCCTTTCTTACAATTTTCCCCTCCAAATTTTGAAACGGATACCAAAGAATTGAGAAAAAAATATGAGCAGCAGAATGTTGTGGAATTATGGAATGACGTGACGGTTTCAAGCATTTTGCAGCAGATTTCCTTTTATCATGACACCAGGCTATTACTGAAAAAGGAAGCGCAGACCATTTTGGATGAGTTAAAGGAACTGATAGAATATATCGAGCAAAAAACAGAACGAAACACAAAATTTCATTTATACGAAAATGAATTGATGCATCTGTCCAATGACATCTTTTTTCATCATCCGGAACAATCACTTTTTGCATTGCCTACGAACATGTTTGGATATATCCTTATTAATGATGAGAAAACCTGCGGTGAAACGCTGAACTATTTTGAACATCAGATCAAAAACTCAAAGTCACTGAATACTTCAGGAAATCGTGACAGAAAATTGTTTTTCAATAAGATGTACGAACAGATTGAAAATTTAAAACAGAATATATGAGATGACGACATTCTGTTATCATGAATTTTTGAACAAACCGCCGAAATAAATTACAGAATAGGGTTAAGAAAATGCATATAGTCGGGCGGATGATAACCGTATGCCCGGTAACAGGCAGATAAAATTGTGAAGATTATTTATTATCCGGAGTATAAGAATAAAATAAACAGTCAGGAATTTTCTTCCTTGTCAAAAGAAATTTATTCGTCTTTCTTCGAAGGAACCAGAAATACATCAATAAGACCTTCCGGAAGCTGCATTTTGATGATTCTTTCTTCTCTGTCGACTACCAGGATCCAGTCTTTGATCATAGGAATAACGACTTCCTTGCCGTCGAGATTGGTGATGAAATATACCTGTGCGGTCTGATCATTGACAGATCTGATGACACCACAGTCGTTATCATTTTCATCAAGAATATTGTACCCGATAATTTCGTGGTAGTAGAATTGTTTTCCGGAAAGCTTAGGCAAAGAAGCCAGCGGCAAATACACATTTTTACCTAAAGACTGGTCTACCAGGGCCTCAGAAGAATTCTTAAAAGCAATATTAAGAGCATCCAGCTTGCTCCAGGATGATTTTTCAATAAAAAAAGGAACCAATAATCCGTTGATTTCAACGAATATTGATTCCAGTTTATTGTAAAGCTCGGGTTGATCTGTATCCAGTTTAAGGATCACATTTCCCGCAAGTCCGTGTCTGCGTGTAATTTTTCCTAATAAATAGCAATCTTCTTTACGCATACCGGTTTTTTTTTAAGCTTCCGTGTTTTCTTCTGTAGATTCAGCAGCAGGAGCTTCTCCTTCTGTAGCTTCAGCAACTTCTTCAGCAGGCGCATTAGCAGCTTCTTCAGCAGCTTTAGCATCCGCTTCAGCCTGTGCAGCAGCAGCGATTCTAGATTCGTTTACTTTAGCTTCAGCATCAAATGCAGCTTTCTTAGCGTCAGCCTGAGCTTTAGTTAAGCCTTCAACTTTACCTTGTACTTTAGCATCTTTAGCCTCTACCCAAGCATTGAATCTTTTTTCAGCTTCAGCTTCGTCAAAAGCACCTTTAGCAACACCACCTTGTAAGTGTTTTTTGTAAAGTGCTCCTTTGTAAGAAAGGATCGCTCTAGCCGTATCAGTTGGTTGAGCACCATTGTTTAACCACTTTACAGCAGAATCAACGTTTAAGTCGATCGTTGCAGGGTTAGTAATTGGGTTGTATGTTCCTAATTTTTCGATGAATTTACCATCTCTTCTTGATCTGGAATCTGCAACTACGATGTGGAAGAAAGGTTTCCCTTTTTTACCGTGTCTTTGTAATCTGATTTTTACTGACATAATGTTTGAATTTTACGGGAACTCGTCCCAGTTAAATATTTAAGAGTGCAAAGATAGTAAAAAAGTTTAAAGTAAAAAGGCCAAAATTAAAGTTTTCTGAATTCATTTATTTTATGAAGCCGGGAACCTGCTCTCGCTACTCGCTTTTTTCTTCTGCAAAGAAAAAGAGCTTAGACAGACCGCTCGATCAGGGCTATTGATCGAGGTTTCCCATATAAAACAAGCCAAGACACTTTTGGTTTTCTTCGATCGTTAAAGATTCTTTCAGATGGTCGACGATTTTTGGTGAACTCCAGTATGAGCCTACTCCGTTTGCCGTACAGGTAAGATACATATTCTGCACCGCCATCGAAACAGCTGCAATTTCTTCCCACTCGGGAACCATCCCGCTGAAATTCACAATTATAGAAACTACAGCGTCCGCTTTATTGATTTTGAAGCCTATATCATTGTATTTTTTCTCTAAAAACAGATGTTCAGGCTGTGCAGATTTATAGATCGCCTGCATTTCTGAAGCCAGTTTTGCTTTTTCTTCACCCTTAAATATTTTAAAACGCCAGGGCTTGGTCCGTTTATGATTAGGAGCAAAGGTTGCTGAATTTAAAATCTCATCAATAATTTCCTGAGAAATTTTAACTTCAGTATAATCTTTTGGAAAGATGCTTCTTCTTTGCTCTATGATTTCTTTTAAAACGTTTGCTTTGTTCATGGTTACAAAGGTACAGCATGTAATTCATTTATGAGGTATCGGTTAAGCATTCGATACTAATTTCCTGCTCTGGTATGCTCTGTAATTACTTAATCCAAAAGTAACAAGAACCAGTAAAATCAATGCCGCTGATCCCCAATTGGCATAGCTGTTTTTACTGATATTGCCTAACAGACAGAGGCCCGTAAAACAAATACTGTATATCACTCCTGCATTCATCCATATCCTGGAAGGCTCCGGAAATTCATATGCTGATGATCGATTGATAAGAGGCAACAGTTTATGATGGTCCCAGACGAGCAGTATCAATACCGCTATCATCATTAAAGAAGTAATAATCCAGGTCCCGCTGAATGATAAACTAAGGGTAATGATCCAGATATTTGTAAGGATGGCAAAAAACATCAGTGCGCCTAGAGTAGCATAGCGTTGCGTAATCAGCAGTATTCCGGCAATGACCTGCACCAGACCCAGAAAATTCCAGTAAAAGCCCGACTGGTATAAAGCTTCGAAAAAATAGCCTACCGGATTATCTGCCGGAATTGCGGTAAATCTTTCTCCCATCAGTTTTATCAGTCCCGACGGAATAAAGGCGAAGCCCACCAGATAACGAAGATGGATAATAATCCATTGATTGAGCATGTTCGTTCTTAACATTCTAAATTTCATAAGCAAGTATTTTGCATTGCAAGGTACTGAATAAAATTAAAACTCCGGATATATTCCGGAGTTTTATGGGTATAAAAAATTTATAAAACTTCTACGATCTTCTGATAAATATTATTCAGAACAAATTCATCACCTGGTTTCATTCCCATCATTTTTTTAGCCATAGGACTTTCGGGCGAAATGGCATAGAACCGGTCGCCTTCAAAAAAAAATTCTCCCAATGATACCGAAATATAAAATCTGGCTTTATTCGTGACCACCAGAGAACCCAGCTGAACCCTTTCTGTAGAGTTGTTCAGTACCTTGGCCATATTTCTTCTAAGATCATTAAGGGCTCCCAACTGACGTTGCATCTGATAAATTTCCTCCTGCATCTCCTCCCTCATACTGTCATATTTCGGAGTTTTTTTTATATCACGGCTCGCTTCTAGGGTAAATTCGATGAAATTTTTCAGTTTCTGAATTTTTTCAGCAATAACAGTTTTTACATAATTTCTTATATTATTTTTCTCAAATACTATCTTCTCCATGTAGCTATTCTTTATATAAAGATAATATTTTTTTAAATAATTGCACTTATTTTTAAAGGGCTGCACTCACAGGCTTTCCTATGGATCATCTACTTACCCAATTTCTGCAGGCCGGATCTGTGGTTTAAAAACTTATTTCTGGAAATCTGCCGGTACTATTAAACAATAGTATTATCAGATTAATGATTTATCTGTTTTCCACAAGTACTTTTAGGTTATGAAGACCTTCCTCATAAGATTTTCCCATCTGGTAATCCATCATCGGTCTCATCACTTTCATCATAGCATCCTGTTCGGTATCCATAGTCCACGTCACTTTCGTGGAATTTCCTTCTGATGATAAGATGATTTCAGAAGTGGCCTCTCCTTCAAATGGCTTCAGAAAGGTCATTTCTGTCTTTTGCTTCTCGTTTAAAACCAGTTCTTTTATTTCCTGACAACCTTTTCCGGCCTCATCATTTTTACTGTCCCAGCAATACCGGTCTCCCACCTGTCCTGATTTTCCGGTATATGTGATTTTCATGGTCCTGTCTAATTTCATCCACGGATTCCATCGGTTAAAGGCTGCCATCGAATGTACGTTCTGCCATACTTTTTCCCTGGGAGCGTTTACCACCACAGACTTTTCATAATGCTATTCTTTGCCATAAGCCAGCATTGCAATACCGGCATATATAGCAATCAAAAGGATAATTAGTCCAAAAATTTTTAAAATTGCTTTCATAGTTATATTTTTTTAAAGGTAAACATTGCATAATCCAACGACTCCGCGGTCCTCAAAATTAATTTTTTAAAGTCACATTATTCTTGGCATATGACAAGATTATTAAAGTCAGACCATTTTGTCATACCTTTTTATTCAGGCATTATTTTTGAGCACTTTTGCTGTTGATTCAGAAGAATCGTTACATTTACATTAATTAAAAATCAGAATATGAATATTTTAACTGAAAAATTTAATACACCATATCACTCCGCACCTTTTAACCTTCTGAAGAATGAAGATTACCTTCCTGCATTCAGGGAATTAATCCAAAAGTCGGAAGAAGAAATTGATGCCATTGTCAACAATCCTGAAGAACCTACTTTCGAAAATGTGATCGAAGCACTGGCGTACTCTGGTGAACAGTTAGATGTGGTTTCCAATATTTTTTTCAATTTAAATTCGGCAGAAACAAGTGATGAGCTTCAGCAGATTGCTCAGGAAGTTTCTCCGATCTTAACAGAATATTCTTCAAAAATTTCTCAGAACGAAGCGCTTTTTAAGAAAATAAAAAAAGTATACGACGAAAAAGAAAAATATACCCTGAATGAAGAACAGCAGATGCTTTTAAATGAAACTTACAAAGGTTTTGTACGAAGCGGAGCGTTACTGAATGAAGAAGACAAAGAAAAATTAAAGAAAATCAGCATGGATTTATCTTTAAAATCACTTCAGTTCGGGCAGAATGTACTGGCCTCAACCAATAATTATTTTAAGCATATCACCAATAAAGAGGATCTGGCAGGAATTCCGGAGGCTGTTCTGGAACAATACGCTGAGGATGCCAAAGAAAGAAATCTTGAGGGCTGGGTAGTTACCTTACAATATCCAAGCTACCTTCCTTTAATGACCTATGGGGAAAACCGCGAATTGAGAAAAGAAGTGGCCCTGGCCAATGGTAAAAAATCTTTCGATGGCGGAGAATTTGACAATCAGAATTTAATTAAGGAGCTTCTTCGTCTGAAACAGCAGAAAGCGGAATTATTGGGCTATAAAGACTATGCAGACTATGTTCTGGAAGAAAGAATGGCCAAGTCACCGACCAAAGTCATTGATTTCCTGAATGAGCTTTTAACAAAGGCAAAGCCTTACGCAGACAACGAAATTGAAGCGTTGAGATCTTTGGCAAAAACCGATGGGATTACTGAAATGCAGGGCTATGATCACGCTTTCTATGCAGAGAAACTCCGTAAAGCAAAATATGATCTGAATGATGAAGAATTAAAGCCTTATTTTCCGTTAAACCAGGTTCAGGATGCTGTTTTCGGACTTGCTGATACCTTATTCGGATTGCATTTTCAGGAACGAAATGATATTTCCACGTACCATGAAGAGGTGAAAGTATACGAGGTTTCTGAAACGGGAAGCGGTACCTCTGAAAAAACGTTCAAATCCCTTTTATATGTAGATTATTTCCCGAGAAAAGGTAAAAGAGCCGGAGCCTGGATGACAAGCTACAGAAATCAATATATTAAGGAGGGTGAAAATTCCCGCCCGCATATTTCCATCGTGTGCAATTTCACTAAACCGACGAAAGACACACCAAGTTTACTGACGTTTCAGGAAGTAACCACTTTATTTCACGAGTTTGGTCATGCCCTTCACGGCATGCTGGCCAACACACAGTACCCTACCCTTTCGGGAACCTCTGTGAAATGGGATTTTGTGGAATTGCCTTCCCAGTTCCTGGAAAATTTCTGCTATGAACCGGAGTTTCTCAAAACCTTTGCTAAACATTATAAAACAGGAGAAATTCTTCCTGATGAAAAAATCGAGAAAATCGCGCAGTCTAAAAACTTTATGGAAGGATACCAGACCCTCCGACAAATCGGTTTCGGATTGCTGGATATGAATTATCATACGAAAGCAGAAGAACTGGAAGATAAAAGCGTGAAAGAATTTGAAGATCATTATACAAAGGCTACCCAACTATATCCTTCCAATCCTGAAACAGCGATGAGTCCGAGTTTTTCCCACATTTTCCAGGGAGGATATTCTGCGGGATATTATTCTTATAAATGGGCCGAAGTTCTGGATGCCGATGCCTTCCAGTATTTTAAGGAAAACGGTATTTTCAATCCTGAAATTGCTGCCCGATATAAAATTCTGCTGTCTTCAGGCGGAACAAAAGATCCGATGGAGCTGTATAAGAATTTCAGGGGAAGTGAGCCGAAAGTGGAAAGTTTACTGAAGAGAGCATTCGGATAAATACCGGATGGTATCAACAATAAGGAATTTTTAACCGTTCTGTTAAATACAATCCGGAGCCCGAAATCGGGCTCCGGATTTTTTCATATCCTATCAGACTCTTATTTTTGTTGCAGGAGGTTTAATATTTTTGTCCTTCCAAACCGGGAAGCAAACTCTATGGTTCTTTTTCTCGTTAGGCTGTCACATTTTTCTTCTTTTATCAAAAGCTCAGCAATCTCCTCCTCACCTGCAACTACGGCTCCCATCAGCGCGGTATTCCCTCTGTTATCCTTAATGCATAAATCTGCTTTTTTACTTAACAGAAAGTCTACTGCGGTTTTCTGACCGTTGTAGGCGGCAATCATCATAGCGGTATAGCCATTTTCACCCTGAAAATTGATATCGGCACCGGATTTCAGAAATTCATCCAGCAACTCAATGTCAGACGTTCTGGCCCCATGAAAAAATGCCTTCTCAAGCTCCTTTTGGGTATTTTGCTTTTCCTGGGCCGTAATGCATTGGCTGAATAACAGCATGAGAAATACGGTTCCTGTATAAAGAAGGGTATTTTTTATTCTTTTCATCATCTGTTATTTGGTATAATCATTTTTCTGTAATCCCAGGCCGCTTCCAACGCGTGTTCCATAGTCAGGATCTGCCTGATATAAATAACTGACCATTTTAGCTTTTACTTTACTGTCTTTTACCTTCGAAAGGGCGCTGACCCAATTTTTAACCAGGTTATTTTTTTCTGACGGGCTATATCCTCTGTATAGAATGCCTGCCTGTGAAAAGTTATCGGGATTCTGAATTTCCTTACGCATTAAATATCCCTGTAATACTCTCTTATCTTCCGGGCTGAATTCTGTATATACATCACTTTGGGTACTTGGGTAATAGTTGATATCTCCGGTTCTTTCTTCAAAGTTCATTGCACCGTCAATATGATAGTTATTTACTTTAACCAAAGGTCTGTTGGCGGGTAGCAGCTGATGATTTTTGCCCAGTCTGTACATCTGTGCATCGGCATAAGAAAAAAGTCGGCCCTGCAGCATTTTATCAGGAGAAAAGCCGATGCCCGGCACTACCCTTGAAGGTGCATAGGCAGCACTTTCTGTATATTGAAAGAAGTTGGGCGGAATCTGATCCAGTACTAATGTTCCTACTTTTATTTCCTCCACATCAAACCACTGTTTTGTATCATCGAAAATATTAAAATTATACTTACCGATATCTTTATTGTCGATAACCTGGATATATAAATCCCATTTAGGATAGTTTTTGGCAGCAATATTTTCGTATAAATCTCTTGTCATATGACTGAAATCTTTACCCTGAACCTGAACCACTTCTTCTGCAGTTAAGTTTTTAATGCCCTGTAATGATTTGAAGTGAAATTTAACCCAGGAAATATTTCCCTTATCATTTATAAATTTAAATGTATTAACGCCAAATCCATCCATCTCTCTGAAAGATTTAGGGGTTCCGTTATCAGACTGCAGCCAGGTTAAAGTCTGCAGAGCCTCCGGTGTTTGTGAGAAATAATCGAATATCCTGTTCTCATCCTGCAAATCAGTAACCGGGGAGGGTTTGTTAGCATGTGTAAAATCAGGAAACTTTATAGCATCCCTGATAAAGAACGTAGGAATGTGATTTCCCACGAGGTCCCAATTTCCTTCTTCCGTATAGAACTTCACTGCAAAGCCTCTCGGGTCTCGAGCTGTTTCGGGAGATCCCTTGGAATGGATCACACTGGAAAACCTAACTAATACAGGCGTTTTTTTATTAACCTGATTAAATATTTTTGCCTTTGTGAGCGAACTGATATTCTTTGTCGTGATAAAATATCCTTGCGCTCCCGTTCCTCTGGGATGCATTACCCTTTCAGGAATCCTTTCCCTGCTGAAATGCTGGAGTTTTTCGATGAGGTGAACATCTTCCAACAGCACCGGGCCATTATCTCCCAGGGTCATGGACTCTTTATCGCCATTTAAAGGGATACCGGCGGATGATGTCATTTTTGTCTGTGCGGTAGTGCAGATGGATAGTACCAATGCACTGATAATACTAATCTTTTTCATATAAGTGTATAATATAGTTTGTTACATTTTAAATATTCTTATTTATTTTATCTCTAGACGGTAACATCTACTGCTGATTCCGTCTCGCCCGGGATCGCCCGGACTATGGATAAGTTTTAATTCATTACCATCAGACCCATCCATCATTCAGTATAAAATCAATAAATATATTGATCTCTAGCTGTTCACTTTTAAATGAGAGACAGAGGATGTTTATGTTACAAAGATAATATAAACACTTATCGATTAAATCTTAAAATATCATTAATAACGATAGATATTATAAATAAATCTCTTAAACAATTTATTACTGAGGCGTAGTCCCTTGACTGTTTTGCCGACATAAGATCTGTGCTTCTAATTTTTATGGGTAATTCATCTCTAGATATAATCCATTAAAAACATATACAGGGCCATGATCGATGGTTTTATTTGTAAATTGCAAGCTACTATACATTAAATCCGTTACCCATTATGCTGCTAGCAATCTTACTCCCTTTTCTTTCATTTATGATTCGTGGAAAAATTCTTACCGGAATCATTTGCCTGATTCTGCAAATTACTTTAATTGGCTGGCTTCCTGCTGCAATTTGGGCAGTCCTGTCTTTACATAACGACCGTGCTGAAAAAAGAAACGAGAAATTAATCCGGGAAATGAGAAAAAACAGAAGGCAATGGTAAATATGCTACTGCCAGCCATGCATTTCACAAAACAGTTGTCAAACCTGAGATCAGAACTTGCGGTTTTAGAAAATATAAGAAAATAAGAACCAATACAGGAATTTAGAACAATGAATACTATACATACACGATTAGAAAACATCAAAAAGCTTCAGGCCAAAAGATGGGAAAATGAAGATCACTGGGATGAGCTGAACGATCTTCTCATCAAAGAATTAGATGAAATATTATTGGTCGAGCCTGAAAATACTTCAGCTTTAGTCAATATCGGAGCAGTCTATTCCGATATCGGAGAAAACGAAAAAGCTCTGGAATACTTAATGACCGCACTACACCTGGGGTCTGAAGATAAAAACCTTTTTATCAACCTGGCTATTGTTATGGTGTACATGGAGAAACATCCGGAAGAATACCATGAATATCTCGAAGAGGCTGAAGATAAAACTGAAGATCCTCTTACTTTTAAAGCATATTTTGATCCCCAGTCCCATTAAAGTAAAATTTATTCCGTATCTATAATATGTCCTTCAAGAAATTAAAGGATTTTCTTTCATGAATTTAATTATCAATTTGATAAACGTCATGGTATCAGAATAGCAGGCTCCTTTATTTTTTAAATTAAATTAAACATTATACTTAATTTATGTAAAATTTTTCGCTACCTTAGTCTGGAAAATCATCAAAAACAAGGCATTACATAACAATATGGCAAAAGAACTTTTTTTCATAAAAACAAATCCTGTTGCTGCAAAGATTAATTTGTATAACAAAATTTGTCGTGAAGAAACTCAGGTTCTCGGTTTTTTAAAGGATGATAAAAAAACAAGCCTCGAGATTATAAAAAACAAAATACCAGAATCTGTTGAGAGCCTCACCCAGGATGAATTGATATCACTATTGGACTGGTTTGAACACGAGTATCATTCTGACAGTGAGGAAATGAAAACCCAGCTTTTCATTAACGGAATTGATGTTTTTTATGAAATTGCCCATCAGGATCACATCGGTTACTTTCAAAAAGTCATGTCAGATTATGAAAAAAACGCACAATGCCAGTTTAGCTATACTTTCGGTTGTGAAACGTTCAAGGATTTTTTAATTTATGGAATATTTTATACCGGAATGTTCATTCAGGATGATGAAAATATTCTGTCCCGATATCTGAGAGAGGATCACCGGGAATTATTTTCTCTTGCAGAACACCAGTTTAATTCAGATGGTGCGCGCAATGGAAATCCAGAAGATCTTCGCAGTTATTTTACCGATCTGTATGATCTGACAAAGTTTTATAAAGGAAATATTATAAAGCTGCAGCATGATTAGAATAGGGATAAAAAAGGAAACCACCTAAAACGGATGATCATTGCCTATCGCAGATCTTTCTCTAGTTAAATTATTTAAAAAAAACATTTATATTTGCACCGATGAAGCACCTAAATAACATATTACGTCTTCCGTTTTTCAGCGAATATGATACCCCGGCCTATTGTTCGGGAAGACCTTCTATAGCTGTAATACAGTAAAAATTAATCAAATTTCATATAGAACCCGGACTTTTCTGTCCGGGTTTTTTTATTTTAAAACATATCAAAATGATCAATCAGTTAAAAGAAAATGCAGAAATCATTCTGCCTGAAAATGGCCTGGAACAAAAAATTCAGCAGGCTGAAAAAGAAAACAGAAAATTAATCATCAAACTGGGGTTTGATCCCACCGCTCCTGATTTACATCTCGGTCACGCTGTTGTACTGAAGAAACTTAAACAGTTTCAGGAGCTGGGACATCGGATTATTATTGTCGTGGGAAGCTTTACCGCGAGAATAGGTGATCCCACCGGAACAAACAAAGCACGAAAGCCTTTAACCACTGAACAGGTCCAGCATAATGCGCAGACCTATATCAGTCAGCTTTCCAAAATTATTGAGGTCGAGAAAACAGAAGTTGTCTTTAATTCCGACTGGCTGGATGCGCTGAGCTTTTCAGAGGTCATTGAGCTGATGTCAAAAGTAACGGTTGCCCAACTGATGCATCGAAATGATTTTAGCAAAAGATTCTCCGAAAACACTCCCATCGCCATGCATGAATTGGTTTACCCTATTTTACAGGGGTTGGATTCTGTCCGGATTTCATGCGATATTGAGATGGGCGGTACCGATCAGCTTTTCAACTGTACCATGGGAAGACAGCTGCAGGAGAGTCATTACCAGCCTCCGCAGACGGTCATGTGTATGCCCTTACTGAAAGGCCTTGACGGTAAAGAGAAAATGAGCAAATCCTTACATAATACCATAGGCCTGACTGACGAACCTGAAGAAATGTTTGGAAAAACAATGTCGATCCCGGATTCTTTAATAGATGAATTTATTAATCTGACAACAGATTTTTCATCTGACGAAAAGCAAAATCTGAAATTAAAAATAATAGACGGAGAAAATCCCATGATGATCAAAAAACTCATCGCTAAAAATATTGTTTCTCAATATCATACGCCGGAAATGGCCGAACGAGCAGAAGAGTTCTTCACAAATCAGTTTCAGAATAAAAATTTCGAAGAAAAAATTTTTGAAGCCATCCTCATCCATTCACTCCATCATAAGAATCATATCCTTCCATTGATAGAACTTTGTCAGCAGCTAAAAACTACTGAAAGCAAATCTTTTATCCGGCGGCTGATCGAAAATGGAGGGGTTCAAATTAACAGTCATAAAATAATGAACCCAGACGAGGAAGTTCAGTTAATACAACACACAAAAATCAAGATCGGAAAAAGAACTTTCTTTGAACTTTTGTAAATAATGAAAAATAAAAAATGTATTTTTAATGTTTAGAGCATGTTAAGTTTTGCTCTGAACGTTTGCACCAAGAAGTATCAGGGGATTTTTTAATTATAAGGAATCCTAATTTTTAGTTTAAATAGTATCTATGAGTTTTAAGCTTCAATATCGTAAAGCGGCGGAAACCGATATCGATTTCTTAATTGAATTAAGGGAAAAGACGATGAGTGAACATTATATCAGTTCGAATCTTCCCGCAACGAGAGAAGTTCATATGCAGAGAGTTCTTTATGAGTTTGATAAAGCAAGCATCATCATCATGAATAACGAACCGATCGGCTTGCTTAAAATCAGCAGAAAACCTGATACGTTGTATATTATTCAATTACAGATAGATCCGACTGCACAGGGAAAAGGAATCGGAAGATTTATTTTAAAGGAACTTACTGAAGAAGCTAAAAACAGCCAGAAAACCATTACCCTGAATGTACTGAAAACCAATAAAGCTCAGTATTTATATTCCAGTCTGGGATTTGTCATCATCGGTGAAAATGATCATTCTTACTTTATGGAATTACAACAATAAGAAAGTATGCTGGGAGCATACTTTTTATTTATAGGTATAAGGAACAAGAACATCAATAAAGTTATCTGTCCGGTGAGGTTCCCCTAAAGCACGGAATTTCCAGTCACCTTCGTGTCGGTAGGCTTCCGCAAAAACCATAGAGCACATCCCGTTCATTCCGGCATCACCGGAAAGGCTGAATTTTGTAATCTCTTTTCCCTTGGCATCTACCGCTCTGATAAAGGCATTCTCAATCATCCCGAAATGCTGCCTGTTGGAATTTCCCTGATAAATGGAAACCACAAAAACAATTTTTTCAAATCGCTGAGGAAGTCGGTCAAGCTGTACAATAATCTGTTCATCATCGCCATCTCCTTCACCGGTTCTGTTATCTCCCGTCAGCCATATATTTCCGCTGGGATGTTTCATGGAGTTAAAGTAAATAACATCACTTTGATAAAGAACAATATTTTTTCCGTTCTGTCTTTGTAAAGTTGTTCCCATATTGGCCACTTTACCATTTTTATCCAGAAGGAATGCGATGGCGTCAAGGTCATATTCCGGGGCGCTGCCAAAAAGCTTACCGAAGAATCCTCCGGATTTCCGGACATCCCATCCCAAACCTATGGTAACCTGTGAGAGATCATACGCATTATCGCCTTTATCATTCTTCCGCAGATTGATCGTCTGCCCTTTTTGTAAATTAATTGCCATCTGCTATTTTATAATTTGTCCTTTATAATATTTCTCAAGAAAAAAGCCAAGGTCAGCTCTGTACCCGATTCCCGAAGCTTCGAATTTCCAGCTTCCGCTACGTTTGTAGAGTCTTCCGAATTCTACGCCTGTTTCAATGGAAAAATCTTCATCAAGTTCATATTTGGCAATCTCCTGCTGGGTAACATTATCAATAATTCTGATGTATGAATTTCTTACCTGCCCGAAATTCTGTTTTCTTCTTTCAAAATCTTCTATGGTAACCACAAAGAGAATCTCTTCTACTTTTGAATCTACTTTTTCAAGATCCACAATGATCGATTCATCATCATCTCCATCACTGCTTTTACCGCTGGGATCATCACCGGTGTGCTGAAGGGCACCATCCGGTGACTGCAAATTATTGTAAAAAACAAAATATTCCTCACTTACCAGCTTTCGGTCCGCATCAATCATAATGGCGGAGGCATCAAGGTCAAAATCATATCCTACACCGTCATTAGGATCCCAACCCAAACCGATGGTCATTTTTGTAAATCCAAGTTCAATTCTCTGTCCTTTCTGTAAGTTAATTGCCATAATAATATTTCTGTTGTTTCCTCTAAGATAGGTCAGATTTAGGAAATTCCAAAATATTATGGGCTAAAAATAAAGTAAATTGCTAATTATTAAAAAATAATTAATCATAGCGGACGCATAAAAAAATCCGGTAAAAACCGGACTTTATATATTAAATAAATGTAGTACTTAAATTTTCTAACTGGTAAAGACTTTATTTCTTTCTTTTGCAAGCATAGGAATAGAAATTAACCCCATCACCAGCATAATTGTTATCTGCAGTGGCAATGAGATAAATGAATAGGTTAATCCGACTTCTCCGCCAATTTCACCACTCTTTCCCATAGAAATAAAAAGCGCCATAAACCCATATTTCATCGCCAGGTTAAAAGCCCCGATTCCTCCGCTCGCCGGAATAATCATCCCGAATGTTCCTACGACCAGGATTAAAAATCCGTCTGCAAAAACAAAATCCGAAGTTTCCGGAAGCGCAAAACATACCAGATAGGCTGCAAAATAATAAGAAACCCAGATTCCTACGGTGTAAAGAATAAATTTTCCTTTCTGTTTTAATTTAAAGACAGAAGTTAAACCTTGTAAAATTCCTTTTCCAAATTTAATTAAACTTTCTTTTTTGTATTTATAAAAAATGATCAATCCTATTAATATCAAAACACCGATGACAATTTTTAAATAAAAATAAAATGTGTCGAAATCTTCTATCCCGGTTTTAATCATTTGTTTTTCAAAAAAGTTGGGTTCGAATTTTTCCTTTTTATCTTTTTGTTCAGTCACGAAATTGTAGAAAGAAAGAATAGCTTTAAATTTAAAGACTAGAGTTAATCCTAAAAATAACAACATACATATAAGGTCAACTACTCTTTCCAGAATAATTGTTCCGAAAGATTTATCAACAGGCACTTTTTCCACGCCATACAACGCGGTTGCCCGGGCTACTTCCCCACTTCTTGGAATGGTGAGATTCATTAGGTACCCGAAGGAAATAGACCACAATGAATTGGAATCTGAAATATGGTGCCCCATGGGTTCCAGCATGAGGTTCCACCGGATCGCTCTGAACCAGTACGCTGAGATCCCAAAACAGGCCGCCAATAATACCCACCAGTAATTCGCCTTCGCCAATGATTTCTGAATAACCTTAAAATCCAGTCCTTTAAGCGCAAACCATAAAAAAAAGCCTGCAAAAGCAAGCGATATTACTATTGTTATAATGGATTTTAAAGGATTCTTTGCTTTTTTCTTCATCGGTTATGTCAGCAGATTCGTTTTTTCATCCGGGAAAACAATCTTAGGTTGGAAAGTCTGCGCTTCCTCAGGAGTCATCTGAGCATAAGCAATGATAATGATGATATCATCCCGCTGCACTTTTCTGGCGGCAGGACCATTCAGACAGACCTCGCCGGATTTTCTTTTCCCCTTAATGACATAAGTGTCAAAACGTTCTCCATTATTTACATTAACGATATATACCCTTTCTCCTACTACCAATCCTGCAGCTTCAATAAGGTCTTCATCTATTGTAATACTCCCGATATAATTAAGATCCGAAGCCGTCACTCTTACTCTATGAATCTTAGACTTAAAAACTTCTATTAACATGGTGCAAATTTATTAATAAAAATTTACAAAATGAACTTTTACATGGATTTTAAAACTATCAGATACACAGGTATTTATTTTTATAAAAAATAGTATATTTAAATTTTAATTACAAAATCAATAACCATATCGGTAAAATCATTAAGACTTTATACAAAATTCAGGATTTAATAAATATAGAAAATAAAAACCAAATTTTGCTAAAGTCAATACACATAAGCATTTGGCATGATTTTAGTAAGCTGTAACGTAGATTTTCCGTGAAATATCAAATTATCATATTTTAATCAAATTTCACAAATACTATAAAAGTTTTACAATTTTTAATAAAAAAATTGCACAATTAGAAAATAGTATTATATTTGCTACAATTACGAACTAACTTTAATATTAAAAATTATGAACAAGTCTGAACTAATCGACGCTATCGCAAAAGATGCCGGTATCACAAAAGTGGCTGCTAAGGCTGCTTTAGAATCTTTCATTTCTAATGTAACGACTACTTTAAAGAAAAAAGACGGGAAGGTTTCTTTAGTAGGATTCGGTACTTTTTCTGTAGCTGAGAGAGCTGCAAGACAAGGTATTAATCCTGCTACTAAAAAGCCAATCAATATCGAAGCAAAAACGGTAGCTAAATTTAAAGCCGGAGCTGATTTATCTACAGCTGTTGCTACTGCTAACGCACCTGCTGCTTCTGGTAAGAAGAAAAAATAATCATTCAGATTACAAAAATTCAAGGCTGCTTCTGTTGAAACAGCCTTTTTTTATGATTTTTATTAAGGTGCCAGACGCGAGATCTCCCAGTCCAGATCATCCAGCGTGTAGATGATCCTGTCATGAAGCCGGTTGGGTCTTCCCTGCCAGAATTCTATTTCGTACGGCTTTGCAAGATATCCACCCCAATTGACGGGTCTGGGCACTTCAGTATGTTCAAACTGTTTTTCCAGCGCTGTTAATTTTTTTTCGAGATATTCTCTATCCGGAATGATTTGACTTTGCGGCGAAACAACAGCTCCAAGCTGACTGCCTTTAGGTCTTGAATGGAAATATCCGTCGCTTAAGTTTTCAGCGATTTTTTCCAGATCAGCTTTGATGATGATCTGCCGCTCCAGATTAGGCCAGAAAAAATGAAGGCAGGCTTTATGATTCTTTTCTATTGCTTTCCCTTTCCTGCTGTCATAATTCGTATAAAAAATAAAGCCTTCATGGGTATAAGCCTTTAATAAAACCATTCTGGTACGTGGGCAGCCATCACTTTCCATCGTAGAAACGGCCATTGCATTCGCTTCAGAAATACCGGGGTTCGCACTGGCTTCCAGAAACCAATCTCTGAATTGTTCGAGAGGATTTTGTTTTATCTCACTTTCAATAAGTTGGGACTTCTCATACACTTTTCTTTGGTCGTGCAGGTTTTCCATAAATATTTTTTATTAAATTTGAGTATGAATTACTCATACAAAGGTAAAATATTAATTTCCACGCCTGACATTTCCGGGGATATTTTTTCCAGGTCGGTTGTATTGATGATTGAGCATAATGAGCATGGTGCTTTTGGATTAATATTGAATAAGAAAAACAGCCAGATGAGTAGTAAGTTCAAAAATTTCTTTGATTTTAAGATCGAAGTTTATGATGGCGGACCGGTAGAAAATGATAAGGTATTCTTTATTGTAAAGGGCAAAAAGGTGACAGAAGCGTATACCGACATTTCCAACGACTTTTATCTTACGGAAGATATCGAAAACATTATAAGTGCCGTCCTGAGCCAGGAACTCAATATTGATGATGTTAAAATTTTTTCAGGTTATACAGGGTGGTCTGCGATGCAGCTTGACCATGAAATTCAGAAAAAGCTCTGGACCGTCGTGGATGTTTATAACCTTGATTACACCCTGCCTAATGATCAGACTCTATGGAAATCCATCATGCAGAATCTGGGCGGTGAGTTCCTTCTGTGGGCCAATGCTCCGGAGGATATTTCTTTAAACTGATCCCAATATTATTCATTTCAGAGGGAAATATAAATTAACAAACTTTAAGAGTATGTTAACCTATTTTCACAATATAATTTCCGTTATTTGCTGAACTATAAACCTCTGAAAATGAAAGCAATCAAATTATTTGCAATATCTCTTTTTTAAACGGCTTTGTTATCATTTGTGCCTGTAAAGAAAAAGTATATTGTAATAGATGCCGGTCATGGAGGCAATGATGCGGGTGTCACCGTTGATGGAATGACTGAAAAGGAGATTGTTTTAAACATTGCAAAACAAATCCATGAGATCAACGAGAGCCGGGAAAAATATGAAGTTTTCCTGACAAGAACTGCTGACGAATATAAAACTCTTGAAGAACGAACGGATAAAATCAATGAACTGAATCCTGTCATGGTGATTTCCCTTCATCTGAACGGAACCCCTGAAAAAGATACCCAAAAACAGGGATATGAGCTTTTTATTCAAGACTCCGGGGATTCAAAAAAAATCGCTGATAAAATTTCTCAAAAATTAGGAAACTGCAGTATTGCAGAACGCAACCTGCATATCTTGAGAGAATCGAAATCCCCTGCCGTTTTAATAGAGCTTGGGTATCTGAATAATAAAAAAGACCGGACCTATCTGTCGAGTGAACAGGGCCAAAAAGAAATTGCACAAAAATTCGTAGATTTTTTTAACGAATATTAAATAAAACTAATTCTGATCTGTTCAGAATAAAACCCGGTAAAGGACTTTGGAACTTTGTTGTTTACCGGGTTTGTCAATTTTCTTTTCTAAAAACTTTCTTTCCATTGGGTTACCATATTCAGAAAACGGCTGTTTCCGAAAGTTTTATTCCTTATTTTTCCTACTGAGAATATGCCTTTTTCATCAGAAATCAGCAGAATTTCCTCCGCTTTCTGAGATTCAAATGCAATAATTTCGTGCTCCTGAATGTCTGCCAGTTTATTTTTATGCAGAAAAGTAACAAAATTTTCCATAAAGGGAGAAATATATGCACCTTCGGTCTGTTTAGGAACTTTTATAATATCACCTTCCAAAAATAAAAGATTTCCGGAAGTGGCCCTTGCAATCCTTTTATTAGGGTTAAGTAGAATCACATCATCCAGATCATTTTCCTGGGCATAAATCGAGCCGTAAATATTTTCCGGACAGTGGACTCTGATATTGCTCAGGAGGTTGTTATTGACATTAATTTCTTTGATTAAATCCAGTTCCAGAGGCCTTGGATGAGTTGCAAGCACATCCTCTAACTCAGAGACTTCATAGGAATAAGAGACTGAGGATTTCGACAGCATTATTCCATCCGAATTTCTGTACACCTGAAAATTAATAATCCCGTTTCCGATTCCTTTTCCTTCAATGATCTCTTTCTGAAACAGGGACTGAAAGAATTCCAGGGTATAGGATAAGGGAATATTCATTCTCATCTTTCTCATCGATGCCATTAAGAAAAAATAGCATTCTTCATCCATAATAAGTTTTGCCTCCCTGATAAAAAAAGAAACCTTTACTGCATCTCCTAAAAGAAATGCCCTGTTCTGAACATGTAATTCCCCTGACGTAAAATATTGATTTTCCAATTTTTGATCCGATTTATTTATAAAAAAATAATGAACGATAAATCGTTCATCAGTTTTACCATTTAGTACAGTTTATTTTAAGCTGCACCTAGCTTGATTCTAAGGTTTTCAATAAGATTCTCCCAATACATTGCATTTTCTTCTTCATCACCTTCCTCACAGAAATCTGTAATATTTAATGCTAAATCCTCTGTAATATCATCGATAGTGATCGTCATTTCAAAGAAGTGTTTTGTTCCTTCATCTTCTTCCCATCTGAAACGCACGAAACCTTCAGGCTTATATCTAATTAACGTGGCCTTCTCAGCAGGTCCTCCTCCCCAGCTGAAAAAGAAGTCATCACCTTTTTCTGTCACTTCATCCGCAAACCATTCAGACAATCCTTCTGCAGTTGCCAGATATTCATATAAAATCTCTGACAGACAATGCATTGGAAATTCGTAATGGACTTTATGTTTAGCCATATAATCTTTGTTTTATCGTCCCGCAATATATAAATTAATTTTTTTATTACACAAAAATGTGTTTACTTTTTTACATAATCTTCATGATATTTGTCAGCGATTTTTAAATGCCTGTTTAACTTGTCTGTTAATGACATAAGCCTGTTATAGCCCTTAAAAATTCTTCGCAATGAAGCGCTTTCTCACTTTAAATTTTGTTAATAAACCACTAAGTCATGAATTGACTGACAGATGGATTTATCCGCGGAAAACCGATTCATTCTTCACAACTTATCATCCTAATTTATTTAAGATTTAATAAATATAAAATCCCTTTTTACTAAAAGGCAGGACCTTTACATTTCATTTAAAATCTCCAGAATAATTTGGCACCCCTCTCTTATTTCTTCTTTTGAAATGGTTAACGGCGGAGAAATCCTGAGGTATTCATTCCGGTACAGTTGCCAGAAAACGATAAGGCCTCTATCCATACATCTTTTAGCGACCTCAAGGGTAAAATCCGGTGTTCCCAGATTTACTGCCAGCATTAATCCCTTTCCGTTAATATTTTTGATTTTCGGATGAACAAGCAATTCTCTGTATAATTTCTCTTTTTCATCTACTTCATTCATTAATCCGCTCTCCAGAACTTCTTTTAAAGTGGCATAGCTCGAAGCGGCAATTAAAGGATTTCCGCCAAAAGTAGTAATATGACCCAGCTTGGGAGAATGCGCCAATGTTTCCATGATCTTTCCGGAACTCATAAAAGCTCCTACCGGAACGCCCCCGCCCATTCCTTTTCCCATCACCAGGATATCCGGAACAATTCCGAAATGCTCGAAGGAAAACAATTTCCCCGTCCTTCCGAATCCGGGCTGGATTTCATCAAGAATCAAAAGAGCCCCTACTGCTTCACATCTCTTTTTCAGTCTGACCAGATAGCCATCCTCCGGCACTAAAAAGCCTGCTGCTCCCTGAATGGTTTCCAGAAGGACACATGCGGTCTTTTCTGTAATTTTATCTAAATCATTTTCGTTGTTAAATTCAATAAAGCTTACCATAGGTAATAAGGGCCGGAATTCTCTTTTATGGGTTTCGTTTCCTGAAACACTCAGTGCTCCATGTGTATTACCATGATATGAATTTTTAAAAGAGATAATTTCTTCTCTTCCGGTATATCTTTTAGCCAATTTTAAACTGCCGTCAATGGCTTCTGCGCCACTGTTAACCAGGTAGGTGATTTCTAACGGATCCGGAGTTGCCTCTGCCAGGAGCTTACAAAGAGCCACCGGTTTTTCCTGTGCATATTCTCCGTACACCATCACATGCAGATATTTTTCGGTCTGCTCTTTTATCGCCTGAACGATTTTCGGATGAGAATGGCCCAGAGTATTGGCGGAAACCCCGGCGACAAAGTCCAGGTATCTTTTACCGTCTGTTCCGTAAATATAGCTTCCTTCTGCTCTTTCGACCTCGAAGCCGGCAGCGAATTTTGTTGTCTGAGCCTGATATTTAAAAAAATCGTTTTGCACTTCCATTTTCCTGAAAAATTTTAGCAAAACTAAAAAACATTAACCACATCGCGAAATTAATCCGATAGAATAAAAAAATCGCTCTCCATTAAGGAGAGCGACACACCAAATCACAAAATATTAATTAGATTCAAATCTTAATCCGGTATAAATATATAAAATAAATTAATCCGACAATAACAATTTAATAATTTTTTAATATTTATTTTACATATAATGAAGTCAATAAAGCGTGATATAAAATTAAATTTAACGAAAACTCCATTCTCATACGGATTACATTTTCACCATTTTTAGAATAAATGACGTAAAATAAAAATAAGATTAGTCAAAACATAGATAGGTTTAAACGAAAAAGCATCATTTCCTTTATTTTGAAAATGATGCTTCGTGTATTTCTTCGCTCCTTAAAAGATTTTGAAAATTATTCCGGACTATCGCGCAGATTTTTCTGTATCCATCCGTTAAGTTTCTGAAAATAGGATTCAGTCGGCAATATTATTTTTTATACTATAGATTATCTTCTGACTCTCTTCGGCTTTTTGGCTTCTTCTTTTTCTCTTTCTTTTTCGGCAGCTTCCTGAACCTGATCATACAGTTTATTATCAGATTCATACTTTATTTCCTCGTAATCTGGTGTATCTACCAGAATATCCTGCCATTTGCGTATACGGTCTTTAGTATTCCAGTTAAAATCCGAAAATTTACGTTTAGAGGGTTCTATTTTACTCATCGGATACGTATCTGAGGTTGCTCCGATATTGCATGAAACGATCTGCAGTGCTTTTTCTTCAAAAAGAGCATCGATAATGCCGCAGGATGTAAGTGAAATACCAATTCTTTCCGGCTGCTTTGTTTCCTGATTCACATCATCGGCATAACTGATGGCCTGGGCATTTCCGATTACTGTTGTTTCCCTGATATTATTATCCTGATAATGTACGGTCATATACCGTCCTTTTACCTGATTGAACTCATCTTTCAAAGTGAGTGAATCTACTTTACTGATAGCAAATGCATTTCCGATTACTTTCAGAGAATCTATATTTTCTGTAATGGTATTGAAATAAGCTTCTATTTTATCTCCGGTAACCTGTTTTTCACCACTCCACAGAATCGGTTTGGTAAACATATGCATGACCCCGTCTGTTTCATTGAAGGCAATAGAGTCTGCCCTGCCTTGTGCATTTGATTTATAAACCCTGGCTTTCTTAAAAGCTCTGAGAAAACTTTTCTTTTTGGTAGCATCAGCAGAATCCGGTTTTTGGTAAGAAATAATTTTTTCGGAAGCAAAATAAACAGAATCCTTTTCAAAGGCTTTTACCGCATAAGGATTTTTGGTCATCATGGCAGAATCTTTCTTTTCGTAAATTTCTCCGTATCCTCCTAAGATCCATCTTCTTTCTTTGGGATCGTCCAGCCTTACATGTCCTGTTCCCGTGCCGAATCCTGTCAACTGGTTATAATACAGGTCATCACCTGTAAGAATCTTATCATTATAATGAATTCTTGAGTTCTTGTTAAGGAAAGCCTCTTTGGTATTCATTCTGTAAGTTCCTCTTTCGGTGTACACGTAATTTTTGGGATTATCACGTCTGGTAATAGTCGTCGGTCCGAAGAACTCAGTAACTTTGGTATTCTGATTCTGTTTGATATTACGGCCTTCAACGATATAGTCAGGATTATCGATTTTTACGTTGCCGACAAAATCGATCAGCTTGGTATCCAGAAAATAGGTAGCTGATTTGGTATACATCTTACTCTGGCCATCTGTAATGGTACCGCCCGTATTAAAATAAGCCTGGTTGGCCAGACGATCGTAATACATGATCTCCGTGCGGATGGTCTGTTTAGGATCGGTGAGGACGACATTTTTTCGGGCAACTCCTTTTTGGGTATTTCCGTCATATTCCATCTCTCCTGCTGTAATCACAGAGCCATCGGTATTCTGAAGCCTGGTATTTCCTATAGCTTTTACAAAATTTTCTTCATCATATAAAACCACTTCATCTGCTGTAAGGACAGATCCCTGATGTTCGATTTTCACGTTTCCCACCAGGTACCGATTACCGTCATATTTATTGGGATCCTTAATAATTTCGTCAGCATTGATGATATGAACCATATCTTCAGGCTTCAGTGTTTTTTTTGTCTGCTGAGAATTTTTTACCGGATTTTGTAAATACGGATCCCTTTGCACAGGAGTTTGTTTGTTCTGGGCAAAAGTAAATGTTGAAATAAAAATTAATAGAGCAAGAAAGAGTCTCATCGATCAGTCATTCTTGGTGCCATAGAAATACAGCGAATGGGAATCGATCTTTACGCCGAAAGCATCTTCGATCGCTTCTTTAATCCCTTGAATTCTTGGGTCGCAAAATTCGATAATCTCTTCAATCTCTTTATCAGAATCTTTTTTGTAAATCACCAGGTGATCGTGTTGTTTATCAAAATAAGATTTTTCGTAGGAAGATGAAGTGAGTGTTTTTTCCCCGAACTGATGTTTACGGATTAATCCGGCATCAAGGAAAATCTCTATGGTATTATAGATTGTCGCTTTAGAAACATGATATTTCTTCTGCATCATGAGAAGATACAGATCATCAACATTAAAGTGATGATCCATATTATAAATCTCTTCTAATATTGTATACCGTTCAGGCGTATTCCTAAAGCCTTTTTCCAGCAAATAGTTTCTTAAAACGTCCTTAATCAGAGCTATATTTTTTTCTTTTTGTAAAGTATCCATCTAAAAAATTATCTACAAATTTATTGAATTTTATTTAAATACATACTAAACGACTCTGTTAAAAGGATCTTAACTATTATGCCTTAAAAAACCGGCCTGTTCTATTTTATTGTCATAAACCGTAAGTTCGGTAATCGGCGCAGACTCTACCACTACGTTATGTGACGTAACTCCCCAGGACTTAAAATCATCACTTCCGATATACTTCACAAAGTTATAGATATTCAGGGTGATCTTCTGTTTCACCGTTAAAAGAATATCGTTAATATAGGTGTTATCTATGATTACATATTTCAGATCTGGCGGAATATTGTGTGCTCTTAACGAAGGATGACTGCTTCTTGAAGGAATCGTTCCGTCAGCCATCAGATCCTTTAAAACCATATTGAAATAATCATTGATTCTGCGGTCCACTTTAAACCCTAACAGGAAATTGATTTTGTAAACCGTCCCCGGCAGAATTTCATCTACGGTATATTTAAAGGTATAGGGATCTTCCTGATTGACAATACTCAAAATAAAATAATGATCTGCCCTTTTCGGCTGCTTTTTGATGATCGAATAGATAATCTTAGATTCTACTTCATCGTTTCTTTTTGCTCTGCTCAGATACGCAAGATTGGTACAGTATTTTGGAATTGTTTCGTCCAGCTTCATATCCTTAATGATGGATACGTACTTTTCTATTTTGACATATTGCGTGAATGTAGACTTAATCAATCTTCCGTTATACCAGGCATACATGCATACGGCAATAAATCCGCCTAAGACCATAGTCAGCCAGCCGCCGTCCATGAATTTAATTACATTGGCATAGAAGAAACCTGATTCAAGAGCAATATAAACGATCGCAAAACCTACAAGGAAGATTTTACTGACTCTTGTCCTGCTCAGCCAGTACAGTAACAATATGGTGGTCATTAACATCGTAATGGTAATCGTAAGTCCGTATGCCGCCTCCATTTTTTCTGATTTCTGGAAGAAGATGACTACGATAAAACAGAAAGCCATTAATCCCCAGTTGATTCTTGGAATGTACATCTGTCCTTTAACCCCGGAAGGGTATTCGATATGCTGGTTGGGCCAGAAAGAGGTGGACATGGCTTCCGAGAACATGGTAAATGACCCTGTAATCACAGCCTGGCTGGCAATAATAGCCGCTGCAGTTGCTAAAATTACACCTGGCAATACGGCCCACTCCGGCATTATTCCGAAGAAGGGATTCACGCCTTTATGAACAAGCTCATGATTATCCAATAACCAGGCTCCCTGTCCCAAATAATTAAGAATCAACATCGATTTTACAAAAATCCAGCTGATTCTGATATTTTTTGCTCCACAGTGTCCCAAATCGGAGTATAAAGCTTCGGCTCCCGTTGTACAAAGGAAAACAGCTCCCATGATCACAATGGCACTGGAAGAATGGGTGATGAGATTATAGGCGTAGATTGGATTAAACGCTCTGAAAATTTCAACATGGTCGAAAATATGCACAGATCCGAAAATCCCCAATACCAGGAACCAGGTCACCATAACGGGTCCGAAAAATTTACCGATTGATGCCGTACCAAACTGCTGTACGACAAATACAATAAACAGAATGATCAATGTAATAAATACAACGGGCGTTTCAGGATTATAAATCTTCAGACCTTCAATCGCTGACATTACCGTTAACGAAGGGGTGATAACACTGTCTGCCACCAGGGTGGATGCCCCGATAATGGCGACGACATAGAGCCATTTTTTCTTAAGCCTTTTGACTAATGAATACAAAGCGAGAATTCCTCCTTCTCCTTTATTATCTGCTCTTAAGGCGATGATGACGTATTTAATGGTTGTCTGAAGGGTCAGTGTCCAGATAATACAGGACAGGGCTCCCTCAATATACTCATCAAACGGCATACCCGCACCGTCTTTTCTGGCATTTACAATCGCTTTCATTACGTAAAGCGGTGATGTACCAATATCCCCGAAAACAATCCCGAGGGATACAATAACTCCTACAAATGAAAGCTTTTTAAGGTCAAAATGATGACCACCTTCTGTAACATCTGCCATATCAGCAATTTTAATTTAAACGCGCAAATTTATACTAAATTTATGACCTCAAGAACTTTTCTTCATGAATATAATAAATGAAAAAACTTCCTTTCGGAAGTTTTTTTCTATAATCATTAAAATTACTTAACGTACATGGCTTTTTTGATTTCCTCTTTTACTTTTTCAAGTTTCGGGAACCACTCGGCAAATAGTGCCGCTGAATAAGGTGCAGGTGCATCAGGAGTGGTAATTCTCTTGATTGGAGCATCTAAGTAATCAAATGCTTTTTGCTGTACCATATAAGTGATCTCAGAAGATACTGATCCGAATGGCCAGGCTTCCTCTAAAATAACCAGTCTGTTTGTTTTCTTTACAGAGGCAAGAACAGTATCAAAATCTAATGGACGAACGGTTCTCAGGTCGATCACTTCAACAGAGATTCCTTCTTTTTCCATATCTTCAGCAGCCTGCATGGCTAACTTCATAATTTTCCCGAAAGAAACTAAGGTTACATCTTTTCCTTCTTTTTTGATATCTGCTTTCCCGATTGGCAAATAGTACTCTTCTTCAGGAATTTCCATTTTATCTCCATACATCTGCTCAGATTCCATGAAGATTACAGGATCATTATCCTGAATAGCTGTTTTCAGTAATCCCTTTGCATCGTAAGGATTGGAAGGTACTACTACTTTGAGACCCGGAACGTTGGCAAACCAGTTTTCAAAAGCCTGAGAGTGGGTAGCTCCCAACTGCCCTGCCGAAGCGGTAGGACCTCTGAAAACGATAGGACAGTTCCATTGCCCGCCGCTCATCTGGCGGATCTTTGCCGCATTATTGATAATCTGATCAATACCTACCAATGAGAAATTGAACGTCATATACTCTACAATTGGCCTGTTACCATTCATCGCAGCTCCTACAGCAATCCCTGTAAAGCCCAGCTCAGCGATAGGTGTATCGATTACTCTCTTAGGACCAAATTCATCCAGCATTCCTTTTGAAGCCTTATATGCACCATTGTATTCTGCGACTTCCTCCCCCATTAAAAAGATGGATTCGTCTTTACGCATTTCCTCGCTCATTGCCTGTGCAATTACCTCACGAAAAGTATATTCTGCCATATTTATTTGAAAAATTTAGAGTACAAAAATAGTGTTTTTTTATTATTTACATAATAAAAACGACATCTCATTTATTGAAATGCCGTTTTATTAACTTTATTAAACCGGATTAATTAACTTTCTGCCAGGTTTGTGTTCTTCCCAGTAGCGATACGCCTACATACCCTCTCACACTCAGCTGATCTCCGCTCTTGGTGATGGTACATTTGTATGTTTTACCGGTTTTAGGATCTGTAATCGTTCCGCCGGTGAACTCGTCATCCTCTTTTTTCAGTCCTCTGATGATCTCAAGACCCACAAGCGGTTTTCCTTTTCGATCATCTTTACAGACAGTACAGTTCGGATTTCCAGGTTTGATCAGAAGCTGAGATATCTTCCCATAATACTTCCCATCAGACTTTTTATAGATCTCTACGATAGATTTTGCCTGCTTGGTTTCATCATCTATGGTCTTCCATTTTCCTTCGATCTGAGCAAATGATAATACTCCGAATAAGGAAAGACCGAATGTTAATACTAATTTTCTCATATTTTTTATAGTTTTATTCAGATAAAATATTTTTGTTGTCTATTTACTGTTAAAAATATAAATTAATTTCAAACAAACAAAAATTTTTATTATTCCGGGCATAGAAGGATCAATATACCAGGAAAAACATTCCTTTGGAATTACCAACCGGATATATTCATTCTGTTACTAATACATCTTCCTGTTGATAACCCTGTTCATATAATCCTGATACCAGGCCTTGCAAATCAGCTTTCCTTTCTGTATTTCCGGAGTATTTTTCAGTGATTCCATCAGGTTTTTTTCAAGTCCTAAATCCTTTTTGTCAAAAATACCCACCACTTCCTTTCCATCAAAGCGATAAATATAATCTCCTATGATAAACTGCTCTACTCCGCCATCTGAGTTGGCAATAATCGCAGGATACTTTTTATCACTTACCAGACTTCTTCCCCAGCTCCTGATCTTTTTATGGTAGCCAACCAGATCTGCTAACGTAGGATATATGTCGATCTGCTGGGCAAACTCCTGATTTACCCCTTTCAAATTGTATTCGGGGTTTGGTGAATATAATATCATGGGAACAGCAAAACGGTTCATCGCCTTTTCATATTCGGGATAGTAAATTTCATTGGTATGATCTCCCGTGAAAACAAAAATGGTATTATTAAACCACGGCTGCTTTTTAGCTGTTTCAAAATATTTTTTAATGGAATAGTCTGTATACTGAATCGGTTCATGCATCTGGCTGGGTCCTTTTTTAAATTTTCCGTTGTACTTTTCAGGTATTTTAAAAGGATGATGAGAGGATGCGGTAAAAACAGTAGCCATAAAAGGCTGGGTCTTTCCTACATTTTTAGCAAAATACTGTAAGAACGGTTCATCCCATATTGCCCACATGCCATCGAAGTCCTTATCATTGTTATATTCCGTTTTTCCGAAATAGTGTTTAAACCCAAGAATATTTCCAAATCCTAAAAAGCCCATGGAGCCATTCGGTGCGCCATGATAAAAAGACGTATCATAGCCCAGCTCATTACACACGGAAACGATCGACTGAATTTTCTGATTGGAATAGGGCGAGCTTGTAAAAGCATCGGTGAGGCTCGGAATTCCTGCCAAAACAGAGCTCATCCCATGAATAGACTGCCTCCCGTTGGCAAAAGTATTGGGAAAGATCAGACTCTCTGTGGCCAGGCTATCCATAAACGGCGTGTACGAAACATAATCTTTAATATTTTTATCCTTATTGAATGCTCCGGAATATTCTCTGCTGAATGATTCCACAATAAAAATAACGATATTAGGTTTGTTTTGTACCTTTCTGTCATACTGTTTATAAGGCTGAATATTTTCATCGATGAATTTTTCATCTACAAAATGTACCTCCTTAAAATTGTTGGTCCCTAAAGTCCTGAAAAAAGAAAAAGTACTGTTGAGCACCATATTTCCCTGGGAAGGAATTTTCGCAAAACGGTTGGCATCTACCAGATTAATCGGTCTTGTGCTGTGCCTGAAATCTCCCCGGATGCCTCCCACCGCCAGAACAGCAACAATACATAAGGTAAGGACGGACCAGATAAAATAGGGCACCAGATTTACCGGCCTGCTTTCTGTAATTTTTACTCTTTTATATAGGAATACCCACAGGCCCATCAGGATAAAAAACCATAACAACACAAAGGGATTCTGCATAAAAGAAGCGGTAAACACCTTAAAGATGTTGGTTTCATGCTGAGCCACCTGAAATGCTGCCGAAGTAAGTCTGGTCTGTGAAAACCTGAAATATATAAAATCCCCGAAGTTCATGGCATAAGCAATTCCATTCGTAATAAAATAGATCCAGAACAGAATTTTCTGATATATCTTTTTTGTATTGATGACCACAGGAATGATACTTAAGAGTATAAACAGGGCATTCACATACAAAATGGCTGTAGTATCGAATGCGGTTCCGTGGTACGACAGGCTGAAATAATCTGCCACCGAATCCACTTTTATTAAATCCCGGTTAAAATACCAGAATAAAAATCTTGCGATCTGATAAAAAAAGTATGCTAAGAAAATTCTGTACAATAAAACCAGAACTTCCTGTTTTCTAAATTCTTTAAAAAATTTCATGTGCAAATTTACATCAAAATCGGATTAATGGATCATGTAATCATCCGACAGTTTATCTATTTGTTAATAATTTTTCTCAAACGTTACATGGCTATATTGTGAGATTATTACATTGCTACCTAGATATAATGTTTTAATTTTGCGACTATGAATTTTATTAAAAATAATCTTGCCAATGCCATCACACTGGGAAACCTCTTTTCCGGAAGTGTAGGAGCTATTCATCTTATCCTTGGTGATTATGAGACGACTGCGATCTGTATTATTCTTTCGTTGATCCTGGATTTTTTCGATGGTTTTGTAGCCCGAGCTTTAAAATCCAACTCCAACCTGGGAGTACAGCTTGATTCTCTTGCGGACATGGTAAGTTTCGGACTGCTTCCTGGATTAACAATGTTTGCCGCCTTGGAGCCTTTCGGGAAAATGTTGATGGAGGTAGAACTACCTTTCGAGATTAAATATTTAGGATTGGTAGTTACTTTATTTTCATGTCTGAGGCTTGCTATTTTCAACCTTGATGAAGATCAGAAATACTATTTTAAGGGATTAAATACGCCTTCCAACACCATATTAATTTTTGGACTGTATTATGCTTATGAAGAAATCGGAACGTTTTCATTTTTATTCGAGAACGCCTTACTGTTAATTTTATTAACGGCGGTTTGTTCATGGCTTCTGATCAGTCCCATAAAAATGATTGCCATGAAATTCAGGTCCATGAAACTGGAGGATAATTACCCTAAAGCAGTACTTTTGGCAGGTTCCGCTGTTATTTTACTTATTTTTAAAACTGCCGGCATTCCGATGGTAATTATTTATTATATTTTAGTGTCCGTTATTTTTCAAAAACAACTTATATAAGGTATAAAATTGGAGTATCGGTGTTCATTTGAAATACATGCAACATCTATTAACCCATCCCTTATAACTTTCAACTCATAACTTATAGAAAATGAATTTAAAATTATACAAACCGCTTTGTGTCTTTGATCTGGAAACTACAGGAACGAATATCGGAAAAGACAGGATTGTGGAAATCTGTATTTTAAAAGTAAATCCTGATGCTTCCAGAGAAAGCAAAACATGGAGGGTAAATCCTGAAATGCCTATTCCTGCAGAATGCAGCGCCATCCACGGTATTTATGACGAAGATATAAAAGATGCTCCTACATTTAAAGAAATTGCTTCAAAAGTAATGGAAATGATTACCGGCGCAGATCTTGGCGGTTTTAATTCGAACAGGTTTGATGTTCCTCTTCTGGCTGAAGAATTACTGAGAGTGGGAATGGATTTTGATTTAAATAAATTCAAACTGGTGGATGCACAGACCATTTTCCATAAAAAAGAACCAAGAAATCTGGGAGCAGCGTATCAGTTTTACTGTGGAAAGACTTTGGAAAATGCACATTCTGCAGAAGCCGATGTAATGGCCACTTTTGAAGTTTTAGATGCTCAGGTGGGAAAATATGATGATATTCCGAAGGAAATAGCAGCCTTAAGCGAATTCACATTTCATAATAAGAACGCTGATTTAGCAGGTTTTATCGGATATAATAATAAAAACGAAGAGGTCTTCAACTTCGGAAAATATAGAGGACAGGGTGTAAAAGCGGTATTCCAGAAAGATCTCGGATATTACGGATGGCTTCAGAATGCCGACTTCCCTTTATACACGAAGAAAGTTTTCACCAAAATTCAGCTTTCGGGCAAATTTTAAACCATGAACGATTTAGTTAAATTCAGATTCTACGAAACAGCCCTCCAGGCTAACAGGGATAAGCAGATCCTGGCTGAAAACGGCATCAACAGCTTTATTGCCAACGAACAGCTTATTCAGTCGGACTGGTTGCTGGCTCAGGCAGTGGGCGGAATTCAGCTGCAGGTATTTCAGGAGGATCTTGAAAAAGCGGATCAGGCACTGGACGATTATAAACAAAATGAAGAATTTTCCCTGGAAGTGGAGCATACGATTGAAAACTCCGAATTTGATTTTGTCTGTCCGAAATGCGGATCCAACCATATTTACAGGGATGACAGCGCAACGAGCTTTTTTGGTGTCTCCATTCTGACAAGCCATAAGTTTGTCTGTTATTATTGTGGGAATGAGTTTACCCACTAGAACGGGTCTACTTACTCAAGGCTGTTCATCTGAAAAACCTCAGTAAATGAGTTTGCTTTACTCAAATTCATTCCGGGATAAAAGATGAAATTCCGGTTTGCCGTAAGACTGAAAAAAAAGACGACTACCCCAGCCCCGATTGCAACGGCATCCTTTTGTGCAGCGAAGCGGAACAAAAGATATAGTGGAAAGCGGGAAAAAGCTGCAAAAAAATAAAAGCTGAAGCTTAAATAATAAAGAACAAAATCAGTAAGACAATCGCGGAACTGCTCCGGCAAACGTTTCTGCAATGACATAAATAAAAAAATTATGAAGATTATCTGCATCGGAAGAAATTACAGCGAACACGCAAAAGAATTAGGCAATGAAATCCCGGAGAAACCGGTGATCTTTATGAAGCCCGATACCGCCGTTCTGAAAGGTAATGATTTTTATATTCCGGAATTTTCAAATGATGTACACTATGAGCTGGAGGTTGTGGTGAAAATTTCAAAGGGTGGAAAATACATCCGGAAGGAAACCGCCCACAAACATTATGACGAAATAGGTTTAGGCATCGATTTTACGGCAAGAGACCTGCAGAGTGAGCTTAAATCAAAGGGACTTCCCTGGGAACTCGCCAAAGGTTTTGACGGTTCTGCAGTGGTAGGAAACTTCTTTAAAAAAGAGGATTACCATGTTGATTCTTTAGCATTTTCACTGTTGAAAAACAAGGAAAAAGTTCAGGAAGGAAATACAAAAGATATGATGTTCACGATAGATGATATTATTGCGTTTGTTTCCCAGTATTTTACCTTAAGAGTGGGAGATTTAATTTTTACGGGAACACCCAAAGGTGTCGGAAAGGTAGAGGAGAATGATATCCTGGAAGCCTACCTGGAAAATGAAAAAGTTCTGGACATCCGAATATTGTAAGCAACAAATCCCTGTTTTCTGGCATAATTTTCCTATCTTTAGTAAACAAAATTAAAGGTTATGATAAATATTGTACTGCCCGTAGATTTTGGGGATAAAACAGAGCAGCTGGTAGATGGAGCTGTAAAATTTGCCAGACAGATACAGGGTAAATTATTTTTGATCCATGTGGCCCCTTCGGACATCGGTTTTGCAATCGGTGATATGGGATTTCAGTATTTTCCGGAAGTGGAAGAAAATGAAATCCGGGAAGAACTCGTTCAGTTAAATAAAATAGAACAGAGAATTATTGCCCAGGATGTGGATTGTGAGCATCTTCTGAAACAGGGTATCGCCAAAGATATTATTCTGGAGTATGCCCGGGAGAAGAATGCAGACTTCATTGTGATGGGTTCTCACGGCAGAAGTGGTATTTATGATGTTTTTGTGGGAAGCCTCACCAAGGGAATTACGAAAGATTCAAGCGTGCCTGTTCTGGTACTTCCTATTCATGAATAAAGGAAAAAATTTTAATCGTTGAAATAAAAAAACCGATCAAATAAAATATTTGACCGGTTTTTTACTATATAACCAATTAATTAACCTTCTTTTTTGTAGATATTAGGATCGTAGTAAGGGTGCTTCCCTTCCGTCGGAGAATAATAGTCTTTATCTTTATCGCCGCCCAGCTTTACAACTAAAACATAGCACCAGTACGTAAACAGTACGCAGCAAACGATAAATAAAATCCAGTTTAATACATTTCCAAAGGTATCGTAAAAACCGAAAGTCCATTTGAAAACTTTACTTAAGAATAGAAAGAAAGACGTCATTATTTTCCTTTTTTAAATTAACTTTGTACAAATTTATAAAAAATGTTTAAATTACTTTCAAAAGAAAGCAATATTTTTTCAATTCCTGTTTATATTGGTTTTCTTCTTTTAGTAGTAATAATATTTAACTTCCTGAATTTCAATACCTATGAAGGAATTATTGCCGGAATTACTTTTCTGGGGATCGCTTTGGGATATTTCTGTTTTCACAGTATTGCATTAAATTATCAGACCCATCTGCCTTTATTCCTGTATACTTTTTTTATTTTCGGTCTGTATCCCGGAAAAATGGATATCGGAATTGCCGTGTCCCTGCTTACGAATTCCTTTCTCTTATTACTGCTGACCAGTACTAACGAAGATCTCAGAAAGAAATCTTATGTACTGGTAGGGTCTATTGTGGCGCTGAATTTCATCTTCTTACCTACGACCTGGCCGATGGCTGTTTTTGTAATCATCCACGTGATTGCCACTTCACAAAGGATCAGTTTAAATATTTTCAGATTTTTACTGGGAATCATGCTGATTGTATTCAGCTATTTTTCTATCATGTTCTTCCTGGATTTTACGTCATGGAATATGGATTATTTTCCTTTCGGAAAAATGAAGGCGGTAACAGATTATACCGACGTTCTTCCCCTATTGCCGATTGTATTGATGCTCATTTATGCAGTATACGACCATTTTAAAAACTATAACAAAAAAAGCCCGATCAGCAGATACAAGTACACCTTTTTACTGGTATTCTCTGTAGCCCAACTGATCAGTATTGTCCTGTATATGAATAAAAGTTATGAATATTTGTTACTTTTGGCATTTCCTTCCAGCATCATTTTAAGCAGAATGTTAAGGTTTTTGCCTAAATTCTGGATGCAGGAAGTAAGCTTATGGCTTATTATTATCAGCTTGGTTACTTTTAAAGCGGGCACTTATTTCAATTTATTTTAAAGATTATGATTCAGATTGACGATAAATTAATTTCTGAGGATATATTTTCCGAAGAATTCGTTTGTAACCTTACCAAATGTAAGGGTGCATGTTGCGTAGAAGGGGACGTTGGCGCTCCGCTTGATAAGAATGAACTGGAAATTTTAGAGAATATTTTTGATAAAATTAAACCATATCTGACTCCGGAAGGCATTAAAGCTGTAGAGGAAATAGGAGCATGGACTACCGATCCTATGGATGGCATGTATGTAACTCCGATGGTGGAAGACCGCGAGTGTGCTTACGTAACGTTTGATGAAAGAGGGATTACCAAGTGTGGAATCGAAAAGGCTTATGAAGATGGTGCAGTTGACTGGCAGAAACCTATTTCCTGCCATCTCTATCCTATCCGTGTTACGGAGTATTCTACCTTTACGGCATTAAACTATCATGAATGGGATGTGTGTAATGACGCCTGCGCTTTAGGAAAGGAATTGCAGGTTCCTATTTATAAATTTCTGAAAACACCTTTAATCAGAAAGTACGGAGAGGAATTTTACGGTGTTCTCAGCGGAGCCGCTGATGAATGGAAAAAAGAGTACGGATCTTAATAATGTATCTATAATCATGATCAGGTACGCCCTGTAATTCTAATTCCAGAAATATAAGACCAGGCTTCCCTCGGGAAGCCTGGTCTTATATTTCTCATCGGGTCAGACCGACACAAAATTCAGTCCATCCGATTGCCGAAATCTGCTGGCTTGGATAAAAAAGGCCGGATAAAATCCGGCCCCTGTGTCTTATATTAAGATCGATTATTTAAAATCTGCCTCTGTAACGCCTGAGTTAATCGTTACTTTCATTGTTTTGATTTCCACTTTCTGTCCGTTTCCTTCGGCCTGAATTTCTGAAGGGAATTTTACGCCGTCTACAGTCATGTAACCTTTCATCACTGCACTTCCTTCTGCAGAGGTAGATTTGTACAGCAATCCTGTAGAGGCATCAAAATAATGCTTTCCTTTATCCGAATTCAATACATTATATTCTTTACCATCTATTTTTTCCACCGTTACAGAAGTAAAACTTGCCGGATCGAAACCTAACGCATCGATTGTTCTGCTTTTCTTAAGATCAGCAACTTTATCTGCGGGAATAGGATTTTTAGTTCCCATCTGGTCAAAATATCCTTTCTCACCATCGAAAAGCTGAACCATTTTCTGTCCCATGACAGACTGTTCTGATTTGAACTTATTGCCCATCTTTTTTGTGGTCATTGTTACCTCCATTCCCTGTACAGTAAGAGTATTGTCAACAACAGTCGTTTTGATAGCTTCCAGTTTATCTTTTCCTCCTAAAGCTTTAAGGTAATTATCGATAACTTCTTTAGAGGTCAGTTTAGATTGTACGGCTTCAGTTTTCGCGGGTGCTGAGGCAGCTGTAGCGGCAGTTTTTTGTGCTGCAACCGATGTTGAAAAAAGCACGGCACAGAAAAACGGAATGATGATCTTTTTCATATACTAAGTTTAGAACGTAAATATAGGAATATTGGTGATAATAATAATTACTAATAAAAAAAACCGTCAAAATTTTGACGGTTTCCAATATTTATATTAAAATAAATTATTTTTTAAGTTCTTCTAAAAACTCATCGTGAGAGATTTCAGTTTCTTTCTTAGTTGCTTTTTCCAAGATAACATCTTTTAACTTAGTCATCGCTACTTCAGAAGAAATCTGTCTTACCTGCTCCTGGTCTTTCAACATCTCAACAGCATATTTCTGAATTTCCTCATCACCTAAGTGGTGAATTCCATAGATGGCCAGCTGATTTCTAACCAATTGCTCTGCCTGTGCCAAAACATCAGCATAGTCCAACTGAATTTCGTTATCACTCATCAGTTTTCCTTCGATGATCTGATATTTCAACTGGTTTTTCTCTGATTCAAGGATTTCTTTAGCCTGCTCTTCAGACTGGATATTCTGGTTAGAGAACTGTAACCACTTCACAAGGAAAGCCTCCGGAAGTTTCACTTCTTCTTTCTCAGAAACCTGCTCCAATACTTTATTCACAAAGTGAACATCAGCATTCTGCTGGAAATATTCATCCAGTTCAGACTTTACTTTTTCTTTAAGCTCCTCTTCAGACTTGATGTTTCCTTCACCGTATACTTTATCAAAAAGCTCCTGGTTCAGTTCTGCTAAGTTTAAAGAATAGAAATCTTTTACTTTTACTTCAACTTCGTTGTGGTGTAAATGCTCCACTTCTTCTTTGCTGAATCCTAATTCTTTAGCCAGTTCTTCGTCACCGACAAGAGTTTCTTTGGAAACTTTTACAGATCCGTCCATTTTCAGCGACTTTACCAATTTGAAAGCTTCTTTGTTTTCAGCGGTAATGGTAGCATTCTTTGGATGGTGGTGGTGCTCTCCTTCAGCATTTTCTTCTACAACCTGAGTGATTTCTAAAGCGATGTAAGAATCTTTAGTGATTTTATCCTGAGGAACCTGCTCAGCGAAACGCTTCTGCATGTTTTCAATACTCTTGTTGATTTCTTTTTCTGAAGCTTCTACTTTATAGTGAGGTGCTTCATATTTAGCTAAATCTATCGTGAATTCAGGCTCATACCCAACTTCAAAAGCAACTTCCAATTGATCAGCATTGTAATCGAATTCGTTTACGGGCTGAGGAACAGGCTGTCCAACTAATCTTAATTTGTTTTCATTAATATAGTTATTTAAAGCATCAGAAACCTGTTTGTTGATTTCTTCGAATGCAATACCTGCTTCATATTGTTTTCTAACCATACTTAAAGGCACTTTTCCTTTTCTGAAACCAGGAACTTGCGCATTTTTAGCATAATTAATCAATTGCTTTTCTACTCTTTCTTTGTAGTCAGATTTTTCCAATGTCACTGTAAGCAATGCACTTACATCATCATGGTTTTGTGCGGTAACCTTCATTATTGATTAAAATTTTAGGTTGCAAAAATATGAAAATTTTATGATAATCTATCATTTAAATCAACTTATAAAGCCAAATAGTGTTAAAAGAGACCCTTTACAAATATTATCCGTATCAAGATGTATTTGTATCTGCTGAAAATTAAAATTTATTCTCTGTTCTGAAGAATTTCAAAGATCATTTAAGGGGTTAGAGGTGCTCTTTTTATCAGCGGTGTAATATGGCCTCTGAATGAAACTTAATCCTGATTCAAACAAACAGGCTGCCCCACTTGAGGACAGCCTGCTTATTAAACATGAAATTTATTTTAATTAGTGGGTCTCCACTGTAATGTCCACGTCGCTTTCTCCTCCTACTGTCTGTCCCAACTGGTTAGATGCCGAAGGATAGTTTTGGTTCACCGATGTTGGCGCATGAATCAGTTTTATATTCATTTTTCCTGTTGAGGTCACAGAACTGATCGTCCATTCTGTTTTCATACCCAGTCTCTGCCCGTCTGTTCTTACAATATCGTCTGCCGCTCTTATGACTTTAATATCGGCATCAGCCGGTGAAAAAGTAATAAAATGGTGATCTTTTTCTTCTATAATTTCGTCCGAAGAATCATAATGGTCATTATGTTTGATCTGGAAATCAAGTGCGGCAATATAAGTATCTCCCTGATGAAGATGTAAATGACTGTCTGCCACGCCGCCTATAACATTTACCGTCTGTACATCAGTGGCATTGGCTTTATTGGTCAAAGTTAATACCACTCTGCCAATTTCATCATGCTCATGAATATCTTCAGGAATGTCATCATCTCCGTTTCTACATGACAAGATAAAAGCTGCAGCTAAAAGTAATAGGGTTATATTGAATAATTTTTTCATTTTAAATTTAATTTTAAGTATTAATAATTAGAAGTTGTATTTAAGAGTAACGATAAAGTTTCTTCCGGATTCCGGCATAAAATATCTCAGCCTGTTAAGATATTCACGGTACTCTGTATTAAAAATGTTGTTGATTCTGAAATTGACATTCAGATTTTTGAACAGGTCGGCACCCACAGAGGCATTAAACAGGGTATATGCTGCAGGAGGTGTGCTCAGATCCAGTTCTTCATTAAATGTAGTTCCATCTTCAATAAAATCAATATTCTGATTTCTGATAGGGAACCGGTTTTGTTTAAAGACATGCTGATTTTCGACCCTGATATAAAAGTTTCGGGGAGTATTCAGTTTAAACTCTACGGCATTACGGAGATTGGCAGGCATCATTAAAATCAGGGGTTCATTATGGGTAAGATCATCGCCTTTCAATGCGCTGAAGCTAGTATTCCATTTTAAATGATTAAGAATATTCAGTTCTGCATCTGCATCGATTCCAAAAATACGTGCTTTGATCTGCTGATAGCTCCAAACCGGGAAAACGCCTCTGTTGGAGGTCTCTATCCCGGTAGGTACCTGATTGATAAAACTATCCGAAATCATGTAATAAGGATTTACTTCAATATGTAAACCTTTCAGTACATTGAATTTGCCCATCAGTAGGAGATTGGCATTATATACCGTTTCTTTCTGAATAGACAGGTCTCCCTCCTCGATAATGGCAGCAGAATGGTGAAGACCATCGGAAAAAAGTTCCGCCGGGTTCGGTGTTCTGTCCGCTCTTGAAAGGTTTAATTTAAATTCAAAGGTACTGTTGGGTCTGTAATGTACTCCTATATTGGCAGAAAAATTATGATAGTCCAGAATGGGACGTGTTAAGATTCTGCTGTCCGCTTCTTTTACAAAAAACTGAGGATACAGATCTGCATATTTTTCGTTCCAGTCTTTCGCATCATAATATTTGTATGCATCATATCTGCTGAAATCATATCTTGCTCCCACTTCTGCATTCCATTTTGCATTAAAGTTATATTTGAATACAGAAAAAACACCTGCGTCATATTTGTAATAATCAGGAATCAGGCGTCTTGCTTTCGTGTCCGGATTGGGATAATTATCCTGAAAACCTCCTGAAAGGCCACTTTCCAGACTCCAGTTTCCTCTTTCCAAAAGGTGCGTAAGACTGGCTGAATGGGTGATCAGCCTCAGATCCATAGAAGGAAGCTCGTTCAGCTCTCCTCTCCTGATATCATATTCTTTACGACGGTTCAGCTGGAAGCTGTACTGAAAACTGATTTTCCCGAAATTTTCAAAACGTTTATAAGCGGATACTTTTGCTATATGATGCTCGACCTCCTGCTTAGGATTGGTAATATCATAACTGAAATCATCCAGATAATAAGGCTGTCCGAATTTAATGGCTTTATAAAAATCCAGCGGACTTCCCAGGTGTGCGCCTTTGTAGATCCCGAATTCCTGATTGATTCCGCTGTATGAAACATCAAAACCTTCAATAAAACTATGATTTCCAAAAGAAAAGTTAAAAGAATTGATCTCCGCTCCGGTATTCTGCAGCGTGTGATGGGGAATGTACAGATCCCCCAGCTTTTTATAACTTCCCCCTGTTTTTACAAACCACTGATTTTGCCATGTTTTAGCAATATTTGCCGAAATTTCGCCCCCTCTTCCATTGGAAATACCCGACAGTTTTATATTTCCCATCACCGTATCCTTTTTAGGCAAAACAGCCGGCTCAAGCACGACTGCGCCGCCCACCGCATCACTGCCATATTTCAATGCAGATGCTCCTTTAATCACATCTATATGTTCAAAGTCGTTAACATCTACATTGGGCGCATGCTCTACTCCCCACTCCTGTTCTGCCATCTTCACACCGTTGTTCACAATAGCGATACGGCTTCCGTACATCCCGTGAATGACCGGTTTTGTGATATTGTTCCCGGTTTTGAGCACCGTAACTCCTGATATTGTCGACAATAAATTCCCCAGATTTTCGGTAGAATTTCTTTCAATTTCAGCATTATCAAGGGTTTTTATAATAACAGAGCCGCTTTTTTTGTGATTTCCGTGTAAGGTTACCACTTCAATATTCTCCGCATGATGCTCAAGGGTAATGGCCAGGTGTATATCCTGTGTAACTCCTATATTTTCAGTATAATCGTTGCAGTCAGGATGTCTGGCAATAAGAATATATTTCCCTGCGGGAATATTGTTAAATGAAAACTGACCGTTTTTCCCTGTTTTGGTGGTGTATTCTCCTATTTTCACCACGGCATTTTCAAGCATTGTTTTGTCATGAAAATCCTGGACAGTTCCGTGTACGGCGAAAGTCTGCTGTGCATTTGTAATTACCAATCCGCAAAAGATCAGCAATAAACTATATATCAATTTCATTGTTAAATAGATAGTATTGCGTACCTCAAAAAAGGTACATTTCGTAAAAAATTCATGAAATTTATGGCTTTATTATCTGTAGTAATACCGGATAATATCAGTGCTGTCATTTTATTCATATTCTCAAATACAGAATACACTGAATTTTGAATAGTAAAAACCAAAAAGCACAGCCTTATATCCAATTAAAGCCAAAAAGAAATCTAAAAACTATGAAATGGCGGGAGGTCCGCGAAGTTGAAAGGTAAATTTTGTCTGTGACCAGATTTTCTCCTGTATCGCAATAATCTGTTTTACTTGATGCGTATACGATTCGAAGTGGAAACTAAATTCTTCAGGCACCAAAGTATGTCCGGTCGCAAGAAAATGACAGGCAAGACAATCGCCGGTTTTTTCTTTCGTCACATTATCTGAAATCTTATGTTCTGTTTTTTTAAAACTGAAATTCTTAAAGACTTCTTCAGAACTGTGATTATGGAAATTCTGAGAAAACATCGCAATAAAGTATATTCCAAACAAGAGCCTGGAGATAAAACTTTTCAGATTTCTGCTTTCTTTAAAAATCATCCGTCAAAATTATAAAAATAATTTAAGTTTTAAATTAAACTTTTCTTAAAATAATGAATAAAACTTTTTCAGGGTAAGCAAAAACCTGATCTGGTTTCTGCTTATCCCGATATTTATTTTAGATTATGCCCGCCAGCTCAGGATCATATGGTGACAGATCAGGAACAGAATAAAAGGTCCCTTATCAGAATGTGAGCCTGAGATGAAGCAATTATGCATTAATTCAGCTGAGATCCCAGATGCTCCCACTCCTGTAAGGCAAGATCCAGGTCTTCTTTGATTTTATTATATTTTTCCAATGTATCGTCAGAAGGGTTTTCCTTCGCAAAAGAGGCTTCCATTTCTTCAACTTTCAGCTCAAGCTCAGAGATTTTTTCTTCCACTTTTTTTAATTTATTCTGAAGATTTTTCTGTTCCTTGCTTACAATGGCTGATGGCTGGTTACTAACTGTTGGCTTTACCTCAGCTTTTTTGGGTTCGGCCTTAGGTTCATCACTGTGAAGCTTTGCTTTTTCTGCTGAGATTTCCCTGATGCTTTCTTTCTGTCTGAATTCCAGATATTCATTGATATCTCCTAAGAATTCTTTCATTTTACCATCCCTGAATTCATAAATTTTATCACAAAGTCCCTGTAAGAATTCCCTGTCGTGCGAAATGACGATCAGTGTGCCTTCAAATTTCTGCAATGCCAGCTTGATAATCTCTTTAGACTGAATATCCAGGTGATTGGTAGGCTCATCCATAATCAGTGTGTTGAAAGGACGCAAAAGAAGTTTACACAGAGCCAGACGGTTTCTTTCGCCTCCTGAAAGTACTTTCGTCTTTTTATTGACGGCTTCTCCCTGGAAAAGGAAAGATCCTAACAGGTCCCGTACTCTGGGTCTGGTTTCTTCCGTTGCTGCATCTTCAGCTTCCTCCTGTACGGTTTTATTCGGAGTAAGAACTTCTTCCTGATTCTGTGCAAAATAACCGATATTCACGTTGTGTCCTAAGTTCCAGTTTCCAGAATAGTCCTTGATATCTCCGGCAAGAATTTTGGCCAGCGTGGTTTTTCCCTGCCCGTTCTGTCCTAAGAGGGCAATCCTGTCTCCTCTCTGGACAATAAAATCCACATCATCAAAGATCTGCTTTTCGCCATATGCTTTACCGAGGTTTTCAGCTTCGAAAATAACTTTTCCGGGAACCTGAGACTGTACAAAACGGATATTGAATTTTGAAACGTCTTCATTATCCACTTCAATACGCTCAATTTTATCTAATTTTTTAATCAGTGACTGGGCAAAAGAAGCTTTGGTAGCACTTGCACGGAATTTATTGATGTTATCTTCCATCTGTTTGATCTCCGCATCCTGATTTTTCTTAGCCTGGATGAGTTTTTCACGACGATCTTCCCTCATCACAAGGTATTTTGAATAATTGGCTTTATAATCGTCCACTTTTCTGTTATTCACATCAAAAGTACGGTTACAGACTGCCGTCATAAACTGTTTGTCGTGACTTACCAACAGGATGGCTCCTGGGTAATCTTTCAGGAAGTTTTCGAGCCATATGATGGATTCCATATCCAGGTGATTGGTAGGCTCATCGAGAAGCATCAGGTCATTTTTCTGGAGGAGCAGTTTTGCGAGTTCGATTCTCATTCTCCAACCTCCGGAAAATTCGTCCGTTATTTTTTGGAAATCATCTGCTTTAAAACCTAAACCGAACAACACTTTTTCGATATCCCCTTCCAGGTTATACGCATCATGGTGCATCAAAAGGTCGTTCAGATCTGTCATTCTGTTGATCAGATCCGTGTAAGAATCACTTTCATAATCGGTTCTTACCGTCATCTGATGATTTATTTCTTCCAGTTCTTCTTTCCATGCATTGATCTGCTCAAAAGCCTGCATGGTTTCATCCCAAACGGTTCTTCCCTTTACGAAATCAAGATCCTGCTTCAGAAAACCTATGGTGATGTTTCCCTCAGGAACTACATTTCCTTCATAGAAAGTAATTTCTCCGGAAAGCATTTTCAGTAAAGTGGATTTTCCCGCTCCATTTTTACCAACCAAACCAATTTTATCATCCTTTTTAATCGTGAAATTTACGTTTTGGAACAAATAGTTCCCTGAATGATGTAGTCCTAAACCTTGAACAGAAAGCATGTGTGAATAATTAAGAATTAATACTGAATATTTTTCGGGTGCAAAAATACGGAAAAAGAAATGAATTGCCGAATGTGATATAAAAGCATGATAAATTGTTCATTTAGCAGTGCTCAGATAATCTTAACTGCAGAAGAGGATTTTTATACCATTCCTTTTTCAGCAGATCAATATGTATTTTAAGTCAATAGTTTTTTACCGTTGCAAATGCTCCTGCACCCACCGGTAGTGATTTTCTGTAACAGCTAAGGAATTCATAAAAAAGAGAGCTGCCCAAAATACATGGACAGCTCTGCACCTAAATTTAAAACTGAAAAAATACTAATATTTATTATATACATTCTCTTTAATCAATATAGAACGACTCCAGGTATCGTTATTCGGAATATTGCTTCCGTAAGCATAATCCACAATAGTGCCATCCTCCAGCTGTTGGGTATCCTCTTGTAATTCTGAGTATGGCGCTCCCGTCCTGTCCAGATTTGCATTACCCGGTACATTCAGACCGTTGTTGATGGCTTCAGTATGAAGATGAACTTCTGCCTGTTTATATAAAACGTGGGGATATAAACCGAAATTCGCAGAAATATGTGTGTACTCTGCAAAGTTCCGGTAGTTATAAACAGGTTTCAGGTCGGGTGAAAGATCTTTGATATATCTTTCCAGCTTATTTGAAAAATCAAGCAGAAACGCATGCCGGGAGCCATTGATTTCAAAGTTGGATTCGTCGAATTCTGTACTGAATACGGTCTGCACTGCATTGGTTTCGGTGAGCATCAGTTTTCCGTAAACCCTTGCGAGATCATTATAAACTTTATCTCTTTTTATATAAGCCTGGGAAAAGAATGTTCCTTCATCTATCGAGTATCCTTCAAGAAGGAATTCCCAGATTCTGTTTCCTTCCGAATCTTCATCTGAAGTCCGTATGGTTTCTACATAATCGACAAGCTCTTTATTGTTGGTATAATTTGCTGAAATATATACCGACTGTGAACTTTCCAGATATCCTCCTCCGATATCAGCATGCGCTCCGGGAACAAAAATTTCTTTCCATACGGAAGCTCCTGTCTTCAAAATCGTATCTTCTCTTTGTTTTGATTCATCAAAAATACCGGTCAGGGGAAAAAAATACCGGCATTCATTTGTGGCACAGATATGAAAAACATGCTCAATATCAGGCAGGACACTGACATTATACTCGTTAAAAGGATCAGATTCTACCGTGTCAAAAATACCCAAAAATTTAATTTTTATATTTTCCGTCAGATTGAGTTCGTTGCACAGATTTCTCGCCAGCATACTTCCCCTGCTGAATCCATAGATATAAAAATGATATTCTTTCGTCTGATCACATGTTTTCTCATTAATGAAACGGAGCGTTTCAGTAAGTTTATCGTCGGAAGAGTAGCCGGTATATCCATAAGGATTTTTACAGGTTACCATGGCAAAATCACTGTCTTCCTGCCCGGAAACCGTACCTATTCCTTCGATATATATTTTTCCGCTGCCATTGAACAATCTGAAAAGTTTGTAGATATTCGTTATATCACTCTGGTAGCTTTGATTATTTTTTTCAGGCATCCGGGAAGAAGTTGCATTTATTCCGTTATTTCCTGTCCCATCGAAAAATATTCCGATTGATATTATTTCTTTTCCCATGCCAAACCGATGTATTTATTTTCTACAGTTTACAATATTCATTGCTTTATTGTTAAAAACCGTGTCATCACAGACTTTTCAAAGAAACAAGGAAAACGCTCGGGATACTAGAGTAAAAACTACTAAATAAAATATTCCGTATTTCTACGGAATCAGATTCTTTCTACGGGATGAATATTATTGATGATGGCATAGATCACAATGCCCACTGTATTTTTTGCGCCTATTTTTTCAACTATCCTCTGTCGGTGGCTTTCCACCGTTCTTGGGCTGATGAAGAGTTTTTCAGCAATCTCATTATTGGTACACTCCTGGCAGATAAGCTTTACAACGTCTTTTTCACGGTCTGAGAGTTCATCATCCATTTCAAACAGGGTTTTCTTTTTAGACGAACTGTTCATGTAGGACAACAGCATCTGATGATCTTCGGCAGTGAAAAACACCCCGTTTTTATACACCATGGTAATGGCGTCGATAAACGTTTTCCGGTTGGAGTTTTTAGGAAGAAATGCGGACACTCCCAATTTCACCATATATCCTAAAATAGTGGTTTTATAATGAGAAGAAAGAATGATGATTTTGAGCTCAGGGTATTTATCTTTTAAAATTTCCACGAGTTCAAAACCGTTCATCGGCTGCATCTGAACATCCACCAGAGCAATATCCGGAAAATTATCTTTGGAAATATGCTCCAGGTTTTTCAGAAAATCCGGGCCGTTGTTAGCCGTAAGCCCTACCGAAATATTCTGTTCGGAGGACAATAACATTTTTACGCCTTCGAGGATCAGCTCTTCATCATCGATTAAGGCTACTTTAATTTGGGATTTCATTGTTGTACGGGATTTTAATGATTAAACGGCTTCCTTTTTCCGGGATATTTTTCCATTTGTGAACAGCATTCATAGATTTGATTCTGGATTCAATATTTTTTATACCCATTCCCTTTTTTACAGCGTCATAATCAAAACTTTCGCCGTTATCGGAAATGACCACCCCCAGGCTGGTCCGGTCATCTCTGATGTAGATCCGGATTCTTGTTGCTTTTGAATGTTTCAGAACATTAGTGGTAAATTCCTGTATAATCCGGTATAGCTGAACTTCAATAAAAATGTCTTTTTTCTGAAATTTCGGACTTACCGTAAGGGTAATATTGACTCTGGTCGCCAGATTGGCGATGAGTTCTTCAATATACAGGACCAAACCTACCGATTCCAGATTTACAGGATATAGTGAATGGGAAATACTTCTTGCAGAATCAATAAGCGAGGACATCTGCCCCGAAATATTTTTTTTGATCAGCTCATCCCCTTTGGTATCCAGATTGTTGAGCCATAGGGAAAGGATATTCAAACGGTTCCCGATATCATCATGAATCATTACTGCAATTCTTTTTCTTTCTTCTTCCTGGACTTTAATATTTTCTAAAACAAGACTTTTCTGGTGCTGCACTTCGGCTTCGTGCTGGGTATTTTTTTCCTTGATAATCCGCTGGATAAAACTTCTGTATGCCAACAAAATAAAAGATACAATAATCACCAGAACGACAATTAAAGCAATGAAAAAGCTGATATTGAGGGTTATTTCTTTAATTTTAAAAAGGTATAAATGATTGATATATAAAGGAAGCAGCAAAGAATATTATTGATATTCCAGATGAGAAACATCTCTCCCTTCGAAAAATTCTCCATCTGACGCAGAAGGAAAAATACGAATACAGAAACTGCATAATATAAAAATATAAGGCTGTCTGCAAGGATAAATCTGTTGCTGATCGTATTATTTTTAATTTCTGTCAGAAGCGCATATCCGGCAAAACAGATCACTACAATATTGGAGATCACTTTCTTGAGATCATTGGTTTCAATTTTACTGTCTATAAAAAAATATCCCACTAAGAGTACTACCGGAATATACAAATAAGACGACAGATTTGATTTTTTTATAAACAGTCCTGCCAGGAGCAACAACTCCCCTGAAACATAATAGGGAAACAAAAAATTGACATCGTCATGCTTAAAAACATAAAGAGAGACTTTAACAACAGTTTCTATCAAAAAAAGAAAAATGATATAATAAACATACCATTTTTCTGTACTTTTAAAAAATTTGTACTTCAAAATTCCTATTAAAGTACAAATGACAAGTAAACTGTTATTAAGATAAAGTATTACTTTATAGGTATCCACAATTAAGTTCAGTTAAAAATTTATACTCTGCAAATCGGGGGACAAGGCTGTGACCAGTCATAGGTATTGGAAGAAATCGGTATGCTCCCGTTACCATTCTCCAATTGGTCATCATAAAAAGCAATAAAAATCACGGTAACAAGCATTTTCTGATACACGTCAGAAAATTTCAAGCCGAATGAACAAACAAAATGATTCAGTACTTTTCCGGCCTCATAAGGATCTAAATTACGGGAAGGTACATAAAACTGCTGAAAAATACCGCTACCCCCGAATTCGAAACATTCTCTGTAGAACCAGGTCTGCCCTTCATCTCTCCAGCGTTCAATAGCATCAAGCGCCTTATCCTGTTCCATTACCGGCTTATTGGAAACCGGAAAATACATATCCGAATCGCTGTCTACTTTTCTCAGATCCGAGGAAAGAACAGCATTGTTAATAACCGTATATTGTCTTTTTTCAACAAGCGCAAGCTCCCCTTTTAAATGAGCTAACGGACTATAAGGATAATCTCCTGAAAGAATTTCTTTTCCATTTTCGTCAAGTGCTACCAAAATTAAAACGATCTCATCACTGTAAACGCCGATTTTGGCACAGAATTCTTTGTAATTGTTTACTTTTTTGATCTGATCGATCTGGGATGCTGAGATCTGAAAAATCTGCGTGGTTGAAATTAATTTTTGAATAACAGAATAATTTCCGCGGCAATTTGTCCATTCTTCGATTGCCTGGTCATACTGTTTTTGATTTAAATTTGTCATATTTTCACGGTCTGTTTTGTGGTATAAAATTAGATAAAGTAAACTGATTACACAAGTATTCACCGATAATTGAAATCTTTTTAATAATTCCTTACCGTAATGTGATAACAGCTTTGCTGCTTTTCCTTAATGTAATAAATCATTCCGGAATTCGCATAATATTTTAAAACCTTTTCTAAGGCCGCTTCCATCTTGGGATTGTACTTCACAACATCATTAAACCGGATATAGGAAATGTCGAAAGAATTTCCGTAATTATGAGAGCTTATCCCCAGGGATGCATTGGTATTAACTTTTCTTAATCTGCACTGATCTTCCAGTGTACGGGTAACCGACGAAACCGTAAAGGTATGGCCTTTCGTTTCCTTGCTAAACCGGGCTCCTATTTTTTCGAGGGTCGCTTTGGCTTTTGATACCATCCAGGGCCTGCTGTAGTCAAGCTTCTGTACACGATATCCTTTCCCGGATTTTTTTATTTTATGGAACTTTCCGTTGCTGACATATTTCGAAACTGTTTTTGAATTGTGTAAAATTTTTATTCCGAAGCTTCTGGAAGCATCCAGATGCGGCTTATATAAAGAAGTAGGCTCTACTTTTAAAACTGCTGAAAGATCATAACAGGGTACTGTTTTTTTTGTTGCCTGAGAATAATAAGAGCCATGAATAAAAGATGCTGCAATAAGAAACAAAAACTTTTTCATTAAAACACTTTAAATTATTTAAATAAAAATAAAGATTTATTTTATGCAATTCAGTTGCCATGAAGAATATAATTCTACTATTTAAATAAACAGGTTGAAAATTAAATTACGAAATTCATAATTATAACCCTTCATAATTATATTATGTTTTAAATATATTGTTTTTATTTGAAATTAAATATTAAATTTGACCTGATTTTTAAACAAAACAATTATGATGAAAAAACTTTTTGCCGAGTTCTTCGGTACATTCTGGCTTGTCTTCGGAGGTTGCGGCAGCGCCATCTTCGCCTCACAAATTGCCCCGTCATCCGGAGGACAGCTGGGGATCCTTCTTGTAGGTGTTGCTTTGGCATTCGGTCTTACTGTTTTAACGATGGCTTATGCCGTAGGGCACATTTCAGGAGGGCACTTCAACCCTGCTGTTTCATTCGGATTACTTGCCGGAGGAAGATTTACCGCTAAAGACCTTATTCCTTACATTGCTGCTCAATGTTTAGGTGCTGTCGCATCTGCAGGAGCACTATATATGATTCTGAGCGGTTCCGGAACACCGGATTTTTCAGCTCCGGGTGCTTTTGCCTCCAATTTTTACGGTGATGCCGTGTATTTTGGAAAAAGTTATTCGATGCAAGCTGCTTTTTTGGCTGAATTTTTACTGACTGCTTTTTTCCTGATCATTATTATGGGAGCCACAGATAGATTCGCAGAGGGAAAATTTGCAGGAATTGCCATCGGACTGGCCTTAACATTAATTCATTTAATTTCAATCCCGATTACCAACACTTCCGTAAATCCTGCCAGATCCCTTTCTCAGGCAGTTTTTGCAGGTGAACATGCGATATCACAACTTTGGCTGTTTTGGGCAGCACCTATTTTAGGCGCCGTATTCGGAGGATTAATTTACAGACTGTTATTGCAGACCCATACTGCAGTACCAGCCGGAGAATAAAAAAACATAAACTACATCATGCAATACCCCCGAAAAGCACAGGTCTTTTTAGGGGTATTTTATTTTTTCTTCTTTATTTCAAAAGGGTTTTTAAAGATCAGTTCTTCATGCCTTCTTTTTATTTCCATTTTTCTCTGTAATAAATTCAATGCCATTTTTCTGAGAAAAAGATCTTTATCATTCAGCTTCCAGTAAGAGTCTTCATGCACTCTTCCGGGTTTTCGGACAGAATAAAATTCGGTTTCCCAGGAATCGACATTATGATAAAATTCGATAATTCCGCAATGTTCGGGAATTAAAGAGTGATCTACCATTCCCATGGGCAGCAAGAAACTGAAAGCATTGCAGATATAATCTCCACAGGAGATCTTGTCATGTTTCAGAAACTTTTCACCCGTTTTCGTATTGATATAAGATTTTTTGAAATCATTTTTAAAATCGCTTTTTGAAAGCTTGATTTCAATTTCATGACTGAAACCTTCCGAATCAATGATCAGAATATCGGCCTCCCAATCAGCCTGAAAGTGATTGGATAGAATGATTTCCTTTTCGAAATCACAATGATAGTGGATGAATGCATGAACTAATTCTTCAATTTTCAACTTCATAACCTTAAATTTTGAATGTAACGATGTTAAGAAACCAGCAGACTGCAGCCTCTGATATCCGAGTGGTCTATTCTTCCTAAGACCTGAAATTTATCCCCAACTATCTTTCCCAAATCCTGAGTGGCAATAAATGAACACGAATGAATGTTTGCAAGGTCTATGATATTGATAGCACCCGTCCTGCCTTCTGTTTCATAATTAAACGGATCTTCTGCATTTCTGATCAGAATTTTCATCCATCCCGGGCATTGATATTCGTTGTTTCCTAAAGAATACGCCTGAGAGAGAAGTTCTGTCATCGAATATTCCGAATAAATTTTATCGGTCTTAAAACCTTCCTGTAAAGTTTTCAACAGTTCATCTTTGGTCATTTCTTCTTTTCGCCCCTTCATTCCGCCGGTTTCAATGACGGTTAAATGATCTGAAAATTTAAGAGCATTGTCCTTTCTTTCGGTATCACAGAAGTCTAAAAAATCAAGCAGGGCAAAAGAAACTCCAAAGAGGATAATCTTCTTTTCGCCCAAAGTGTTTAATAACTCTAATAAATCCGAGTGATTGTAAAGAAAATATCCGTTCTCGGGCCTGGAAGATTTTTTCATTAAATAATCCACCATATAGATTAAGGAAGAATTCTGTTTTTCCAGATAGCTTGGGAGCAGGCCCAGGAAAATAAAATCTTCGGGCTTACCGATAAAACAGTCAAAACTTTTATAAATACTCTCCTGATAGATTTTTTCGTCGGCTATAAAATGTTTCGACAAATTCATCTGTGTGGTTCCGGAACTTTGAAAAAACAGGTCTGTCGTCACATTTTTATCCAAAACCTGATGATTTTTAAACATCTCAATGGGCAAAAAAGGAATTTTGCTTACTTCGTGGATGTCAGCAGGATTAATTTTTAAAAAATCTACAAATTTCCTGTACACCTCAATATTTTCGTATTGAAAACGAAATGTTTCCAGGCAGGCTTCTGTAAATTCCTGTTCCGTACGTATGTTAAATATACTTTTCAATGGTCTCTAAAATTATTTTCATGCTGTTTTTATTGTCTCAAAATGAGCATGATATTATTCAACAACAGTCTTTTAATACTTTTTTAATATGGGATTAAAAATTTTGGTCGAATTCTTGCTGTTATAATTGCGGAATATGGATTAAAAACAGAATGAGGTCAAACTCATTCGAAAGTTACCTCTTTTAAGGGGTAACTTTTTTTTGTGGTTTCTTCAAAGGTTTTTAATTCAAAATCTTTTTCAAAAACACCATAGGTAAAATACGAAATCCAGTCTCCCAGATTAATATATTTAGCCTTGTCATTCAGATCTAAAACCATCGGAAGATGCCTGTGTCCATAGATGAAATAATCGATCTTCTGTGTCTTCAGCTTTTCCCTGGAATAAATGATCAGAAATTCTTTATCTTCTCCTAAAAATTCTTTATCCTCATCACCGGAAATCATTTTGTTTTTCTGTGACATATACAGGGCGATTTTCATGGCAATATCAGGATGAAGCCATTTAAAAAACCATTGAGCAACAGGATTGGTAAAGACTTTTTTCATTCTCTTATATCCTTTGTCTCCGGGTCCCAGACCATCACCGTGAGCCAGTAAAAACTGTTTCCCGCCCATTTCAAAATATTGTTTTTTATAAAAAACCGTACATCCGATCTCCTCTTCAAGATAATCTTTCATCCACAGATCATGATTTCCAACGAAAAAATAAATATGGATTCCGCGGTCCTTGAGTTCGGCAATTTTCCCTAAAACCCGGACATATCCTTTGGGAATCACATGCTTCCATTCATGCCAGAAATCAAACAGATCACCCATTAAAAACAAAACCTGAGCATCATGCTTGATATCATCCATCCAACGGATAAACTTTTCCTCACGCACTTTACTCTGTTTGGGGTCAGGGGCGCCAAAATGCTGATCGGAAGCAAAGTATACTTTTTTACCAGGTTCTAAATTGAGGGTCGTCTTTAACACCGTTCTGAGTTTTATTCTATGTTACTGATTATCTTCTGCCAACCACTCTCCGTAAGAGTTTTCCGTTTCGTGAAGTTTAAGATAAGCCAAAGAAATTCCTTCGGGAAGTTTTGACTTTATCTTAGCTGCAATGGCGTACAGCATATTCTCACAGGTAGGCTGAAAAGTACAGTAAATCACTTTATGCCCCTGATCTTCCAGGCTTTCGCCCAGCTGTTTATGGGGAGACAGTCCGTTAATTAAAACTGCATGATCCCATACATCCACAATCTCAGATTTTACGATACTTTTGATATCTCCAAAATCGACCACCATCCCATTCTTGGGATTTTCCAAATCATTGACAGGTTTTCCTTTCACTGTTACGAACAGCTTATAGGAATGTCCATGCATATTTTTACATTTTCCATCATAATTATACAGCACATGTGCCGTTTCGAATGTAAAAATTTTTGTAATACGTATCATATGGCAAAGATAAGGAATTTGGTTTGAGTTTCAGTTTTGTCCGGTAACCGTAAAATCAGATTACCCATTCTTTCAGAATAATTTAATATAATTTAACGTTGCGCTAAGGCAATTCATACTGTCCAGGAAAGCTCCGGAAGACCGGAAATTGCGTTATCCACATATTACAGATCCAGCTTATCGAGCCAGTCACTTCCCAATCTCTTCACTCTTTTCGTTTCTTTATCTATAAACACCCACAGCGTCAGAGAATCCACAACCAACTGCCCATTGCAGTAAAACTCCACTTTTCTGGGCTGCCGGATTCCATCCGGAGATTGCGGATAGGTTTTTATTTTGATTACATCACCCAGATACACCTGTTTTTTATATTGGATATGATGGTCCAGAAGCATCCAGATATCATCAGGAAAATCGGTTTTGAGCTTCACAAAATCCCAGTGCTCACCAGCAATTTCTTCTACCCAGTGGACATACTGAACATTGTTCACATGATTATTTGCGTCTATATGCTGTTCTGTAACCTGTATTTCTTTTTCAAAAACAAGACTCATTTTCTTCAAATATATACTCAAAATTAAAACTTAAAAATCAAAACCCATTCAAAACAGAGAACTTTTTAAACTGTTGAGACGTATATTATCTTCTGATGACATGTTTTATCTTAACTCCAAATTTTCTATCTTCGTATCATACAGCACACAAATGATCCTAGATATTTTATTTCCGAACCGCTGCCTCGGGTGTAACCGAATTATCGACAGCCAATTCATGGTCTGCAATCTCTGTCTTCAGCATATCCATTTTACACACGACCGTTACCCGGGTGAAAATTTTATAAAAGAGAAATGTAAATTACGGTTTCCCGTTGAAAATGCTTTCGCGCTGATGCAGTTTTCTAAAGAAAATCTGAGTCAGAAAATCATCCATGAACTGAAATATAAAAGCAGGGAAAAAATTGGAAAAATTCTGGCCGACTGGACTACGGAACGACTGGACTTTGAGGATAAAAAACCGGATATGCTGGTAAGTGTTCCGCTACATCCCAAAAAATTAAATAAGCGGGGATATAATCAATTGCATCTGTTTACTGAGACCTTATCCCAGTTTTATGACATTCCTTTTGACCATGAGTTACTTAAAAGAAATCATTACGCGCAGGCGCAGGCTTTAAAAGATAAGCAACACCGTCTTGAAACAGGCAACCTGTTTTCTATGACAAGGCCTGTTTCCGGACATCATATCTTGCTGATTGATGATGTTTTTACCACAGGAAACACGCTGGCTTCCATCGCGTGGGAAATTTTGAAATCGGGCAGCAATACGGTGAGTGTTCTGGTGATGGCGGTTGAAGAATAACCTTTTAAGCATTATATTGAATGGCCTGACCCTTGAATGCAAAAATAGCCCTACTTAGACGCCGACATCGGACGGGTTAAAGCAAGGCCGTTAATATGGTTGAATTCCGGAAAGATTTTGAGATCTCTGTATGAATAATTATCTCTGAAGCTTTTCTCCGTAGCTTAAATCTCCTGCATCGCCTAATCCCGGGGTGATATACCCTTTTGAGGTCAACTGCTCATCGATGACTCCTACCCAGATTTTTGCTTCCGGATAGGCCTTTTCTATGGTTTCAACACCTTGTTTTGAGGCTATGGCAGCAACGATGTGAAGTTGCGTAGGCTTTCCGTTGGTTAATAAATCTTTGATGGCTTCAATGAGGGAAGCCCCTGTTGCCAGCATCGGATCTGCGACGATCAACGGTCTTCCGTCGATGTTCGGACATGTCAGATAATCCTGCTTGATCGAAAAGTAGTCATTGGCATCATGTTTTCGGTAGGCGGCCACAAAACCACAGTCTGCCCTGTCCAAATAATTCAAAATTCCCTGAAACAAAGGCACTCCGGCTCTGAGAATGGTTGTAATTACCGGCTGAACGGCAATTTCCTTTGCTGTAATTTTATCTAAAGGCGTCTGGATTTCAATTTCTTTCTGCTCCAGTCCTTTACTGATTTCAAAAGCCGCAATTTCCCCGATTCTTTCCATATTTCTACGAAACCTCATCCGGTCATGCTGGATTTCAACATTTCTCAGTTCGTTGATCCAGGTATTAATCAGTGAAAACTGTTCTGATAAAACGATCGTATTCATTCTTTTGCTACGCTTTTTTTTCCATTAATAAAGAATAAAATCCCTCTTAGAAAAATCTAAAAGGGATGGTCAGTTATTTCTGTCTGAAATACACTTCGATCGGAACTCCGGTAAATCCGAATTCTTTTCTCAGTTGGTTTTCAGTAAATCTTTTGTACGGTTCTTTTACATATTGCGGTAAGTTACAGAAAAATACAAACTGCGGAGACGGCGTCGGAAGCTGTACACAGTATTTGATTTTGATGAATTTACCTTTATTGGCCGGTGGTGGGGTCTGCTCAAAAATCGGAAGCATCACTTCATTTAATTTTGAAGTTTTAATTTTCTTCTTACGGTCTTCGTATACCGTCATGGCCATATCTACGGCTTTCAGAATTCTCTGCTTCGTCAATGCTGAAACAAAAAGAATAGGAATATCACTGAACTGACCGATCTTATCCCGGATGGATTTTTCAAAATCCCTGATGGTATTGGTTTGTTTATCTTCAATAAGGTCCCATTTGTTTACCACGATCACGATTCCTTTTCTGTTTTTCTGTGCCAGACCGAAAATGTTCATGTCCTGAGATTCCCAGCCAAGGGTAGCATCTACCATAATAATCACGACATCAGAATACTCGATCGAACGGATAGACCGCATCACAGAATAGAATTCCAAATCTTCATTGACTTTAGATTTTCTTCTCATTCCCGCCGTGTCTACCAGCACAAACTCATGACCAAATTTATTATAAAGCGTCTGAATGCTGTCTCTGGTTGTTCCGGCAACATCTGTAACGATATTTCTGTCCGCATCCAGCAAAGCATTGGTTAAGGTAGATTTTCCTACATTCGGGCGACCGGCAATGGTAATTTTAGGAAGTCCTTCAAACGGATCTTTATAATCTGTCGTCGGGAAATCTTTTACAATATCATCCAAAATCTCACCTGTTCCGGAACCGGTAGCTGAAGACAGTGTGTAATATTTTTCAATTCCCAACTGGTAAAATTCTGTAGCAGCCAGTTCTTCTTTAGCAGAATCTACTTTGTTAATGACAATATAGACCGGTTTTTTTGATCTCCTTAACATCTCGTGGATCTCATAATCGGTATCGGTAAGCCCTTCTTCTACATTTAACATAAAAATAATAGAAGTAGCCTCATCGATGGCCAGCTGAACCTGTTTTGAAATTTCTTCCTGGAAAACGTCATCATTATTAACTTCGTACCCTCCGGTATCAATCACCGTGAAGTCTACCCCATTCCAGTCAGATTTTCCGTAGTGGCGGTCTCTGGTAACACCGGCAGTAGAATCTACGATAGCTTCTCTTCTTTCCAGTAAACGATTAAAAAGTGTGGATTTTCCTACGTTGGGACGTCCAACGATGGCGACAATATTCGACATAAAAATGTTTAATAATCCTTTGCCTAGGCTAAGGACAGGTTATTAATGGGTTTCTCCAACTTTTGGAGCCCAATTTTTTGCAAAGATAAGGTTTTTATTTTATTTTGATCCTGCTATAGAATTCAAAGTGAATTTGTTCTAAAAATAATTCTTTGAATATCAACAAATAAAGCCGCCATCAATGATTTTTTGTGAAATATTTTTCTGTTTTTAAAATAAATTATATAAATTTGCCCCACCAAAAAATAGAGACCTATAGTGTAACGGTAGCACTCCGGTTTTTGGTACCGTCAGTCGGGGTTCGAATCCCTGTGGGTCTACATTTTAAATTTAGCAATCCTTGATACAGAGGGTTGCTTTTTTTATTTTCTAAATCGTCGGGAAGTATTTCATAACCAATTTTATTACTCAACCGTTATTTTGATTTTATGCGGCTTCGATGAACATACCCTTTGTCACCTTCATTCGTTTTTATGAGGAACCAATCTCCTGTATTGTCTAATACTTCAATAGGCTCGCCTGATTTTATTTTCCGCAGAATCTCTGAAGATGAGTGCTTATCTTTTCTCAGGTTGGTATAGCCGTCTGGATCTTGTACTATATACCGGGAGATTTTATAATCAATAAATGATCTTATTTCATCTATTTTGGAATATTTTGGATCATAAAATTCATTAACATCTAATGTATCAAACCATGCGTCTTTATACTTTTTTTATCTTCTACTTCTTTAAGATCTTTTTCTGAGAAAATATAGCTTCCATTAAGTGTTTTTACTGCTGTAAAATCTTCTTGCTGAATCGCAGTTCTCGTTAATTTATCGATAATAGGTTTATCAAATTTATATTTAGTAATAAAATACTTTAACCAACTGCGAGTAATTTAGCTTCACACTGGAATTTATCATCTGAGCGAACTGAGCGAGTTATCTGTAAACTATCTGTTTTTCTGGAACAAGATATCAGACTCAATAATATAAACAGTTGAAGAAGTGTGTCTAATGTATTTTTCATTTTATTAAAAGCTATCTACAATTCTTGGAATTGTTGTATTAATATTTTTCCCATAATTGGGTTGGCTGTTAACATCTGTAGTATGCCATCTTCCAATATTTCCTTTTTGTCGAATCAAAAATTCAGCTACATATACCATACCTGCTTCAACAGAAGGGAATCGAATATATTTTTTCTTTCTGTCTGTTATTTGTTGATTACCACCTTTACCACTCATTTCTTTATTTTCAAATGAATCCCAGAGACCTATAGGTGTATATTGGGGAAACTTTTTGTAAACATCTCCATTCCAGCCATATGTCGGAGCAATATTATTAGATGCCTCCATTCCAGGTCCACCACAGTGCTGGTATTGACCAGATGTGAAATGTGTACATTCCAATCTGTACATCATTTCGACATTTCTGGCAATCTCTTTTCCATAATTTTCATAATTAGTTTTAAAGCCCTTCGTGCGTCTTCTAAATCAAACAGTTTTTTGTTTTTATTTAATTCTGGTAAGTTATCAACAAGTGCATATACCTTAACTTCTTCTGTAAATTGTGAGGCTTTTACTGGGAAATATCCATTATGCGGAAGTGAAGAAAAAAATCCTAACAATGCAGCACAACCCTTATCACTAACCCAATTGTCCCCGCCACGATCTCACTTTCCAAATCTTGAGCCTAATTGAGAAAAATAAATTTTCTTTTAGAAATAATTGTGCTTGCCCAATCAGAGAGTTTAGTAATTTTTCGATATTGTTCATTGATCATTCATTATTTTGACCTTACCCTGCTTTTATGAATGTATCCTTCTTTTCCTTCTTTAGTTTTAACTAAAAACCAATCACTTGTATTATCCAAAACCTCAATAGGTTCTCCTGACTTCACCTTTTGCAGAATCTCTGAAGAAGCATTTTGATCTCTTCTTAAATTAGTGTAGCCGTCTAGGTCATTTATGATGGCTGAAAATTGGCTGGTTGTTTTTTCAGAATCAATTATATAATCTTTTAATACGCTTCTAATATTTTTATTAAAATAATTTTCTTCAAAAACATTAAGCTTGTTCGATAGTTCTTCCCCAAAAAGAGGACTGATATCTACGAAATTTATTGTTTTATTTTGCCATGCGGTGTACAAGCTTGGTGAAAAAATACATTCTTCAGTACTAAATCTGGATATTTTTCTTTTAAAAGACTCACTAAATTCTTTTTCTTTATCTGGAAAGAGAAATAACTGCCCATTCTTTAAATCAATTTCACACAAATTATCTTTAAAAAAAGACTCTTTTACCAAAAACTCCTCTAATTGTGGAAAAATTGAATCTAATAAGGTGGTATCATGATATTTGGCCCCCTGTTGTATAAAAAATAATGGATTTTCTATAAAAAACTTTGTAAGTTTCTCACCATATAATTCAATGCCATTATAGGCAAAAAAATTATGTTTAGACAGTTCAGATAAGATATAAAATGCATTTACATCTGATAATTGAATTATTCTTATAATTAATAATTGAGAGACTAATGTTGATCCAAATGTATCATCTTCAGTTTTTGTCTCTCTTAAAAATTTTATAAAGTCAGTTCTATAATTTTCATCTAATAAATCTTTAATTTTTATATCTTCAAAATACTGATTATTATATTGATATTTTTTGAGGTCAATATCATTTTTTTGAAAAATTGTATTATCAACAGTAATGTCATCTATTAACCTCGTTTCATTTACAACTTGATTTCTATTCATAAGATTATCCTGTTTTTTAGTATTTTTTTGACAACAACTATATGTCACAAATAAAAAGCTTAAAAAAAATATGCATACTATTCTATTTACCATGATTTATTTCTTTAAAGTTAATTTTCCAGGTTTAACGTTTGGATTATTTTTATGATATTCAACCCACCAATCATAAAAATGCTTAGCTTCAGAATCCCATATTCTTATACAGCCTTTCGTTCTCAGTAAATTCGGATTTTTTCTTGGCTCAAATGTTTCGGTTTCTTGTCTTCCCCCATGAATTCTTATGGCTGATCTACCACTTTTATCTGCTTCATCGCCGCTACCCTTTATTGGTTCAAATGCTAGTCTTGGATTAGGACCATAAGTCGTTCTTTTTTTTCCTGATGATGAACCCATTATAAATGGAGGTGATGCTATTTGATATACCCCAAAAGGAGCATCAGAATCTGTTATCATTCTATCTTCTCCAGCTATCCCTTCAAGGAGGCAATCTTTTATTGTAAAGACAACCTTTCCTAAGTGATCAAAAACCTCAATTTTTCCTCTTCTACAGTTATTCCTAATAGAAGTTTTTTCTTTATGAGTACATTTACTGCCAGTATATTTTTCTGTAATGATAACGTTCCATTCTCTTTTTCCGAAAGTAGGTTGGATTTTTTGTTCTTGGCTTTTTTGACATTCAAAAGCTTTAACCTTATGAGCCTTTCCTTCCTCATAAAAGTTACTAATGCTTTTTTCAATTTCCCATATGTAAGTCTTTCCTTCTCCATCATATTTCTTTTTTCCGCCGTTTTCATATATTTTTTTTTCACCTTCCTCATAAAGAAAAGTTGGATTTTGTCTGTAGCCGTAATGTCTTGATTTGCTTAAATCTGTTAATTTCCCATTTTTATTATATTCTAAAGGGTATTGGTTATCAAAAACAACATGGTTAGGTTGATTTCCTTTTCCAACATCAACGGGCATTAATATTGATAAGTAAAAATCTGTAAGGGTATTTATTTTATCTTTCTTTTTTGCTAAATATTTTTCAACATAATCTAATTGCTGTATTGCAGTCATTTTTAATAAACCAGCTCTTGTGGTTCCTACAGATTCTGCTGCTGAATCTCCAAATTGTATCAGGCCTACATAACTTTTTCCCTTTCCTGCGGTTGGTGAAAAAGTTCTTCCTGTTTCCAATGCCATTCCTGCCATTAGCAGATTAGGATCTTTCCCTAGTCTTTTAGCTATTTCCACCACCTTTTTCCTAAACTCACAGCTCACTTTTCCGCCCCAAATCAAGTCTTTGTATTGTTCTTTACAAATACAGTCCGCAGATGTTTTCTGCTGTTTCGCTTCACTTACTACCGCTGCACTTCTTCCTTGAGGCACTACCGTCGGCTTTGCATCAGCACTTACAGGCATCACTGCAGAAGTGACAGACGTATCGTAATGGATGACTTCGATAAAATAATCCTGCCTGCTGCTGTCGCTTCCGCCATCCCTGGCCTTGTCAAACATTTGTTTTGTAAGCACTACGCCAATAAAATTAACGTCATCTGTCAGGATCCAGTCTTTTTCATACATTAAATCATGGGTCCATTTAAAATTATCTTCTTCCCATATTCTGATCTTTACCTTCTTATTTTTCATATCCTTTGCCAGAATCTTCAGGATCACCGTTGTTCCCACTTTGGAAGAATGAAGCCTGTTTCCGGCTTTATCTACAAATTCAGCACTGAGAATCTTTTCCTCCTGATCATCACTCCGCTTTCCGCCAGTGGTGACAGGAAATTTGGAGGAATCCGGCTTTGGTCTTGGTTTATCCGAAGCAGGTTGTGGCTTTGGAGCAGGTGTATTTTGTGGTAAAGTTCGTTGTCTTTTCGGGGGCTCATAAGTTGGATTTACCACATTGACATTCGAACTTGCTTTCTGTATGTGTTTACTCACCACATCGGCTGTAACATAATATTCATGGGTCGGCCCCTCGCTCTGATCCCCTGATGCGGTCCGGGCATTAGCCACCACAACAGCCATTGTATAAAATGGCAACCGGAAAACAGCTTCTGCTATTCCCTTTTCATTCACTCTGCTTAAGACAGGGACAGGGTTTATCCTGTTCAGGGCATTAACAACAGGATGGTGTCCCCCTCCCAGGGCGTCATCTTCCCAAAGGGTGAAACTAATCTGCATCCCAAACATCTCCACAGCATAAGCTCTTGCGATGATCGTATCTTTATAGCTCAGTTTTCTACCTTTCGGGATAGGCTTATAATTGGCATCCAAAAGCTCAACCCTTGTTATTTTTGATTCTTTAGCCCGCTTGGGATGCACAATGAGCTCTGCTGTATAATCTCCCTGCCGTACGGCAATCTTTATCCCCTTATGTAGCAGGCTTTTCTGTCCGAAAGTGTATGGAACACTCTGCCCCTTCTTATCACTCCCGCCTTTTCTCCAACCCGTTCTGGTCTGTACCATCACTTCCCAGTGCACTTCAGCTATTGGTAACGGATTATCGGGAGAAACCGAAGGAGTGACAAAGTCATTAACCCAAAAAACTGAATACATTTCTTTTGTCCCGACAACAGGCTTATCGTTACCGATGATCATTAACTTTCCCATAGTACCGTTTTTCTATTCACAGATATTGACATCTTCTTCCTGTTCATCCTGAAATTCTCCATAGTCAATCAACGGATTTATAAGATGTTGCTGTTTCGGATCTGCATTGTGAATGTTTGGCGGTACTATTTCTGCTGTAGGCCTAAAAGCAAAAGAAAATTTTCTGTTAAAGGAAAAGCCGGCTAAAGTTCTGCCACCCTCTCTGATATGGCGGTCGATCCTAGAACTTTTCCGTGATGATAAAATAGATTTGTTTAGTACCGGAACAATATCATACTCTGCCTGTTCCGCCAATGAATGGTTTTGACTGTGACATTTTCTTAAATACTCCTGATTTCTAAATGGGGATTCGTTGCAAAGATTAATCGGGGATCGCCCAACTTTTACGTAATAAGTCATCATTGAAGTGTGTTTTTATTATACCAATATAATAAAAATTCTTTAAAGGATCCTCTAAATATTCTCCCTCTTTGGAATTAATATTTTCGTCTCTGAGTTTACAAATTTGATTAATTAAATAAACAACCGCTGTCATTGAGCAACTGAACAAACTGTATTTTCCCATAGAATAAGGTTCTGAATCTCTTTTTATATCAAAAAACTGATGGCCTTTATTAGAGATAGATTGATCAGAAAATCCGTTACACTTTAACTTTTATCCCGGCATCTGAAAATTTGTTCTTAAATCATATCTGTAATTTACCGAAAATCAAAAAATAACATTTCCTAATCAGATGAATCGATGTTAATAAATCTTTTTGTAGTGAGAAAAACAATTGTATTAATCTATTTTTTAAATTTGTGAAAAACACATAAAAAATGATTGAACTACTAATGAACCGAAGGATCTTACCTGTCAAAAAATCAAAAATCAGTTCCGTTTCCATGAATGAAGAAAAACAGAGAAGAAGAAAGCGATTGAAATTGATTAAACGACTTGCTGAATCTTCAGGCATCACACAAGACCATAAAATCAAACCTGGGAAATTATTCAGCGTACATAAGCAGGAAGGTCATTATTTTCAAAAAGAATTATAACATTAAAAATTATCATGAAAAGGTTTTTGATTGTATTCTTATTGGCGATAAGCAGCATTGCCTATGGTCAGAATAACAGCATTAGATTTGGAATATACGCAGGGTGGAATTATTCTAATGTCAATGCCGTGGACGAGAACGCAGATGCCTCAGGATATTTAAGCAACGGAGGAGAAGTATATGGCGGTATCGTTTTAGAAAAGGAATTAAGAAGTACATCTTATATTCAGTTGAGAGTTCTCGTTTCTTATACAGACGCTGTAACCTTCATTGAAATGCCTATCTATTATAAATATAATTTTTATCATAATTTTTCTGTGTTTGCAGGTCCAAAACTGGATTATATTCCTGACAGCGAATCCAGTCAACCCTATAATTTCAGAAGAAGGCTTGGGATTAGTGGAGATCTTGGTGTTGATTATAAAATTTCCAATCATTTTACCATTGAGGGAAGCTTTTCTAAAGGATTTACAAAACAGTATGACGATTTAGTATTAGGTTATTTCGAAGCCCGCAGAGATGTTTACAGAATTGGAGTAACCTATTTTTTCAATTAAATATAATTAAAAATTAATATCATCAGCCCTGACGGATTGTAGTCGGGGCTGTTTATTTTGCATAATAAAAGGTACCGTTTCATCCTATATAAAAAATAATGGTAGGAGCTGTAAAAATGATAGACCATAATGATTAGTATCCTAAAAGGAAGACCGGTTAAGCAGATCATTATAACTGCAGTACCCATTAATTTAATTATTTATCATCATATATGGTTTATTATTTGCATGGGTATAAACCACACCAATTATTACTAAGATTTTTAAACAGTTAAACAACAAAATATAATAATATGATAATTAACGAAAATCTTTTAATAAAACAGGGCGCGGAGTATGTAGAATATGAAGAAAATCAGACGATATTTGAAGAAGGCTTTATGCCCAAGTTCTACTTTCAAATCATCGATGGTGTGGTAGAACTCAATACTCAGAATGATGAGGGAAGAGAATTTACACACAATATCTTATCAGGTGGGCAATGTCTGGGAGAATCTTTATTATTCAACGAAAAGCCATATCCTATGAGCGCAGTTGCCAAAACAGCCTGCAGGATTATCAGATTGCATAAGACAGCCTTTCTTGATTTGTTAAGGCAAAATCCTGATGTCTCTTTCAATCTCTTCAAATGTCTTGCAGACCGACTTTACTATAAATACATCATGCTGTTTAACATTTCATTAAACAACCCAACCCAACGGCTGCAGACCTTAATGAATTATTTTCACGATTACAATCTTCCTGAGATTCAAAATTCAAATCAGGTTCCGCTAACCAGAAAACAATTGGCCAATCTGACAGGATTACGGGTGGAGACGGTCATCAGAACGGTTAAGAAGATGGAGAAAGAGAATATATTAAAAATCGAAAACAGAAAAATATATTATTTTTAATTGCGCATAAGCTGCAAACCTTATATATCCGTTTCGGAAATCTACAGATATACAATTTCGTGGAATAAATTACAGGTTGTTTGGGAAATACTCTTTCTGAAAGACTAAGCCATAAAACAAGGAATTTTACCAAACAGGGAAATCTTCAAAGCATCTTAGCCTGTTAAATATTTCTACTTTAGAAGGTATATAATAATGATAAACTTTTGTCTTTGAAAAGGCATTGACTCCACTATTTAAATGCTATAACAATTGACATAATAAAAAATATTATATACATAAGTATGGGAATCAACGTGTAATACATCTTATAGTACAATTTTTTCGTATAACATATTACAAAAAATAATACAGACACAAAAATATTTAAGAATACTAATACTGTAAGGATAATAGTATTAAAATCATAATATAATTTTCTATTTAAATCATATTTGAAAGCAAAATGAAATATTAAATAAATAAGAATATTTATTAAAAAAAACAATGACGGAATGTAATGAATTTTCATTTTAAAATTTATGTGTCAAAAATAGCAATTACATAAATTAATTATCATAGAAAATCATTCCTAAGACTGTATTGTAGTCCTCACTACTAAAAATGAAACAGCTTCTTTTATCTCCGTCTATAACAGACAGTCTCACACTTTCTAAATCCGAATTTTTCATTCGCTTTACCACTTCTACATGTCCTTCAAAGTAATTCCCCAAGTACACGCCTAAGTCCAATCTGTCATTATAAATATCATACAGATGTTGCCTCGTTTGAGAAAATGAAGAGCTAAAAATATCTTTTTGATCTTTAATCTTTTTAACATATTCAATTACTTGATCTGAATAATTTCTTATTTCATACAAATCATCTATAAGTAAGTCATTCATAATTTAGTCATTCATTATTTTATTTTATATGTGGCGTCCAGGTTCCACTGCTCCATGTAAAATTTTTGTACTTCGAATACAATTCTAAAAACTTTTGCCTCCTTCACCATAACGGTTAAAAAAAGACAATCAAAATATTGGAAAGATTAATTAATATTATACCTGCCAGTTCCTCATATGCTAAGTGTTTCAGAAGTTTATTTTCAAATAATCTCTGCATCATGATAACCTGAATTTTCCATTTCCTTTAAAAGAGAGAAAAGCAGCCGACACTGATTAAAAAATTTGCAAATCTTTCTGCATCCATTTTCTTTATAGTTCGTGAAAGTATTAATGGCGTCCTGACCCGTATAAGTTTCGGCATTATTTCCATCCAGATCAATAAAAGATTATGATACCTTCTACCGAAGTTAAAAAACAACCAAGCAATTTACTAGGATATTTTTAGTGCTCGAGGTTTATAAATCTGCAAGATAAAGGTGTAATTTTTATCTTAAATTATTAATTCATACTACCATGGTAAATACTAATTGTTTCCCACCAGTTACTTTTGCTGTCTTTCCGTTTTAAAGTAAAAATTATATACTTTTTATGATCAGACAGAGAAAACGAAACTATTGCAAGATTATCATTTACAATGTAGTCTGATAAAAGCAAATATTTTTTTTCTTTAGGAATTCCATGTACAATTTGGATATTTTTAACTAATCCATTTTCTTCATGATGATAATTTAAATCATCTTTACTAATTTTTTCAGACTCATCCACAACAATAATGTTATTATTTTCCAAAAAATTACCTAAAGAATAGTAAGTAATATAATTATTAAAAAAATAATCATTAAAGCTGCTGTATTGAGCTTTAATAGCTGAACAATACAACAATAAACTAAAAATGATGAAACGTGTTAAAATTAAATTTTTCACTTATATATAACAAATTAAAGTTCTTTTCAACTATGTATTTATATATTAAAACATTGAAATAATAAATTTCTCTTCATCTAATGTCATCTTAGAAATGTTCTCAGGATTTAATTCAATTTCTAACTTTTTTATAATTTGTCTTTAATTACATCTATTTCTTTCATATTGAGCATTTTACAAACCACTACCCTTCGAGATGTTTCTTATCATTTTATCTTTAAAATTCTCAAAGCTAGAATCCCAAAAGTGAGGAGATTGAGTGTAAAAAACCCCTAATTCATCAATTATAAATGCCAACCTTTCCAAACAATCATCTTCGAATTCATTTTCTCTATAAATAGTATCTGCATACTCTCTAAAATCATGATATGTTAAAACGTACTTATCTTTGTATGAATTTATATACTCGAATAATGATATTACAAAATTTCTATATTCATCAAGGGTTAGTGAACAAATATTTGTTGGAACTAAATCCGTTTTTAACTTATCTTTAATTTTTTTAATAATAATATTTCTTTCTTCCATACATAATTATTCAAGATCATCGAAATGAAACTTCGTAAAATCAATATGCGAAAACGAATTTTTTCCGTTTCCATTTAAGAGAAAAAGTAGCTGACGCGGCGTATGTCTTCTTAGAGCTTCCGCCAAGGGATATATTTTCCAATTCCGGCAAGAACTTCTAAGCTATCTTAACTATTTGTTATATAATCAGGAGCGTTGAAACCAACACCCCTGATTATTAGTATTCCCAATTAAGAATAAAAATATAATTTCTAACTAAAAAGGCTATTATTCCAACTATTCATTGATATTTTTTTCAATATTATCAATTTGACCTCCTATATATCCAATAATACTCTTATAGTCCTCACTGAAATAATATACCCCAAAATAGTTTTTTCCATGAATAGTTACTCCTTTTAATTGAATTTCAGAAGTTTCTTCTAATCCGGCAAGCAATGCATTCATCTGCAAAGCAAGCTCGTTATTTCCCTGATTATTAGCAATTCCTTCTCTAATTTTATATACTCCAATCAAATTATCTCTTTCAAACCTACCAGTACTTAATTTTATTTCATAGTCATAAACATTTCCAGTTAGATTCACAGTCTGTTTTATTAAACTAAAAATATCATCTATTGTTGTCATTTACTATGGTCTTACCTCTGGGACATGATCTGTTAAAATTACAATAGATTTATAATCTCTTTTTGCAAATTATCTATTATTAAGTATATTTTTAGAAACTCTTCATCAAAATAAAAAATGTATTTATCTGCACTGGCCATTTTAATACCTGAAATAGTAATTTTGTCCAACTGATTAAATGCAGAAATTTTTTTTTCTATAAATTCTATATCTCTGAAGGGAACATTTTTATCATAATAAATACTTAACCTCAATTGATATAGAGAGATCATATTTTTAATATCAATAAGGTTGTTAGAATATTCGACATTTTCTATATTTATCTTTGAATCAAAAGCTTTAATAGATTCTATTATATTATTTTTCATAACTATTTTATTATTTGAACGCTTGCTCCGTAAACAATTCCCGGAACGAGCCTTTCATTTTCTGGTTTCCAGAATGGATTGAATTACCCTGAGCTGTTATAGATAAATTTGGTATAGCTTGCCCAGCCTGAAAATATTTAGATAAAATTATTCCCCCTGCTCCTCTACTAAAATTTTTAGCTACTACAGGATCAGTTGTCCAAGATGTCCATATAGAATAATTATCACCTTCAGCGTGTAAATCCTGGCTTCTATGGCGTCCTTTTAAAGTACTGACTATTCTTAAGCCATTTGGTACTGCAACACCCATTAAACCTTGAGAATACATATCTGAATCAAAAATATTTCTAGGTGCTGCTATTCCTCTATAAAGTAAAACCCCTGGTTTATCTACTCGTATATCCGTTGTTCCTATAAGAGGAGAATATCCTAGCCACGGGCGCTTGAACTATCTCTCCGTTCAGCATTAATAGTAAAGACCAAATGCCGACTTGGGTTAGACTTGTTATTTTAGCTTCGGCAGTTAATTTACTAGGGTTAAATTTTTGCGATTCGAGGATTATAATTCTACAGGATATTAGAAATATAATTTATTCCTATTAATCTTACCCATCATTCACCGCATAATCATAAAGAAGCTTAGTAATTTTTTCATTAGATAGCTTTTTATTCCCGTCGTCATTAGATTCTTCTATAGCATCTAAAAAAAAGTAAAAGTCAAATAAACTGAAATATTTTTCGCCTTTATTTAAATATTCATAACTACCCTCAGTATTTTCAATTTCAAAAAATGATAAATCGTTATCTATTTCTAAGTCCTGCTTCATATAGATTTCAATAACTTCTGCATTTTCATTTAAAGCTTGTTCTTTGCAAAATTCAGTAAAAGAACCTCCATTTCTAAAATAATTTACCAATTCAAAAAGTTTCATATATATTGTTTATTTTTTTCAAAAACGCTTTTTCCGGACAGTGATTATTTTCTCCTAATGACTATTAATTCATAAAATATTATCTAAAATCAGTAACTTCAATTATATTTGTAATTTATCTAATGCTTTATCAATCACAATTCCTTTCAACAGGAAATATAAAATCTGAAAAAATTACCGAATAGTCTTCACTGAAAAAGAATAACCGATGTGTCTCATCCTTTCTGACGGTTACCAATTTTATAAACTTGATAGATTTCTTTTTGATCAATAATAAATCATTTAAAATTTGAAGTGTCAGTTTTTTTATACTTTCATTTGTAGCTAATTTATTTCTTCCTGTATACAAAGTGATCAGATCATCCACAATTAATGGACGATCTGAATATGAAATTTTAAAATCTTTAAAACCAGGATCATACTTTTGTATTTTATTATATATTTTTTTCATTTATTTAATAAATATCACAGTTGATTCTAGTACCAGGTCTAGATAGTACATATTCGATTTTAAAAGAGCAGCCTAAAAAGGCTACTCTTGTGTTCAATTTTTTTTGAGGCAATAAATTAGGGTATTCAAAACCTTTAACTTATTCAATATTTCTATCTTAAAGAGTATATACTAATAATAAACTTTCTCTTAAAAGATATCAACTACATAGAAATTGAAAAATATCTATGTAATCGTTATGCCCCATTTCTGTAACATGTAGTCCTTAAAGGGAGCCTGCCAAAATTTTGGAGGTGAACAAAATTCTACTAATTCCGAAAGAATCATTTGTATTCTTTCTTCAAATACAGGACTTTTTTCATATTCATCATCATACTCAATATGTTTATGATCTATAAAAGTCTTCAAATCTTCATTTAAAATAAGTCCCTCATCTTTAAGATTATTTACTTCTGAAAAAAAATTTAAAATTATTTTTTTAAAATCATCATTATTTGATGACGAAATAGCTTTAAAAGTTAATATTTCAAATAAACTATTTAATTGGTTTATCATCTTATTGGTTCCTATAGTGGGGCTGTTATCTATTTTAAAATGTAAAATATTTGTCAATTTCTTTATAAGAATTTTCATCATTAAAATTACATTCTACAATAATTATGTGCTTATTATTCAAATAATTTGAGTTTTTGAAAATTTTATTGAAATTATCAATTAAAAATTGGAATGATTTTATATTGAAACCAATAGTGCTAATTACAATATAGTCCTTTTTTGCATCTCTTAACAATTTGAGAAGGATAATGTGTAGCTTACCCAGCATGTCATCAACTCTGATTTCAATATTTGTTAATTGTTTAAAAAGATGTATTAATTCTATTCGCTCTTTTTTTGTAATCTCTTCATAAAAATAGGAAATTTTCAAAGCATATTTATAATCGAAATTCACAAAAATGAATTTATCCTTATCTGTTAGAGTTTTTAAACTATTTAGATCTATTATTTGTATTTTATTCATTATTTTGATGGTTTTACTGGGAATTTATATATTTTTCCATAATTAGTAGGATTGAGATTATCAAACTTTGCGTTTTCCATAAGAATATCCATATATTTATAGTCACCTGTTTTTAACATATATCTAATGGCTGCATTCATTCTATGATTGCCATCATTAAAATAAAATATTCTTTCCCATTTAAATCCGGCTACTCCAACAGGTTTATTAAAAGTTCCATTCATCATTTGTCCATAATACTCTGAAACTATAGCAGGATCAATTCCTGAATTAAGACTTTTAAAACCTTGTAATTCCGCTTCTGCTGATATCTCTGTTAAAGAAATCCGTGAAATTGAGCTCGCTGCTCTTGAGGCCCTTCCATATCCACCAAACATATTATACCCACCACCACCGAAATCCTGCATGATTTCTATGTGAGAACTATTCATCAATCTAAAAGATCTGTCAAGACTTGATTCCCCTGCATTAGAAAAAGGATTATCTCTTCTCTCTCTGTATTCAGCCATTGGATTATAATGAGCATTTCTTATTAATCCAAACAATCTTACACCGTCGGGATCATAATCAATAGCTTCAACCTGTCCTACAGTTAATGTTCCAGTTCGAGATACCTTAGCTCCCGGTAAGAAAGTTGTAATCCCTGCACCTCTTCCTCTAAATTTATCGGTCAGCCAGCTGGCGGCTCGTTCCCACCAACTGGGTCTAGGTCCCAATGCTGTATTAGGAGTTGAAGCTCCTCCAACAAAACGTTTTCCGTTATAGTCCATCCCGCTTCCCATTCCATCACTGAAACCGCTTCCGGTATTGGTGTAGGTACCGCTTCCTAATCCGGATAATCCATCCATGAAAGATTGGGATAATCTTCCATGCAAACTTTAAATTAAGAGGCCGTCTCATAACTTGTGAAGACGACCTTTTTTATGAAATTTTACTGTACCTTTACACATATGCGATTCTCAACCTACATCATTTAGTTTTGATACATTTTTTAGATTCATATACTATAAGTCTACGAAATTGGTATTGAGATTATAATAGTTCTTACCATATTTTTATCCTTTTCTGATCGATTTTTTCTCCATCAAGAATAAGATAGAGAGTATCTTTAATATATGGATTTTTTAAGTATCCCCAATAACCATCAAAACTATCAAGCTTTTTTTTACTATTATCGCTATAATAAACCGCAATAGAATTTTTTAGGTTTCTTTCAAAGCAAATATTATATGGGTAATCAGTATTAGTAATGATTTTTGTTTCGTGATAAGAGTACCTTCCTACTCTATATCCTCTTTCTAAATAGGGTTTGAAATGAAATTCTCCCAGATTTGTAGAATCTAAAATTTTATAATTTAATTCTTTTACAAAAACTTTTCTTTTTTTTGAATCTACTATCGTATTGGTCTTACTTCTATTTTCCCACATCTTATATCCGTTCCATCCTACAAAATTTGATATATTTGGAAATATGCCTTTAAAAAATATTATAATAAATATACCTAATAGAAGAATAATTACAATGCCTTTTTTCATTTTATAAAATTTGTTATTTTTTCTGTTTTATTTTACTGTCTGATGGAAGATATAAGTTATACATCCTTATACTGGCCGGTAAAAAGAATCCCCATGCATTTGGAATATGTGCCGTTTGTGGACCTAGCCCCCCCCGCATTTTTAAAAGTTTGTTAAATGATTCCATTGGAACAGTTAAACAATCTTGTGATGTTAGAATATATTTTTTAACGCCTGCGGCTTTTGCGGCTTCTTGCATCATTGCTTTATCTTCACTTTTCGATGTTTCTATTCGTATACTTTTATCATAGTCATGTTTATACTCAGGATTTACAGTGTTTGCAGCTTTTATTGCATCCTTTAAAGATAATTTACCAATCCTTATTCCTATATCAGCACCCACTGCATCACCATAAGCTCTTCCTGTATCACCACCTGTCCCGTTAAGTGAATAATAATACCAACCGTCTTTCTCATTTCCAATAAGAGCGGCTCCATGTCCTAATCCATTAACTGCTTTAGTGTCAAATAAGAAAATTACATCAGTAGGACTAATCGATTTTTCAGATAAATCATCCATACTAAACTTTGTAAAATCAACATGCGAAAACGGATTTTTTCCGTCTCCATTCAAAAGAGAAAAAGTAGCCGAAACCGATTTGAAATTTGCGAACCGGCCTGCATCCATATTTTCTTTGTAATTCTTGAAAGCATTAATGGCATCCTAACCCGTATAAGTTTTGGCGTCATTTCTATCTGGATTTTAAAATTAAACCCTAGCAATTTTACTAGGGCTAATTTTTATTATTCATGGATTAAAAAATTAACGAATTAATATCAATCAATTATATACCAATTTGCTTTATATTTTTTATAAAAATATCCCATTCTAATTCTTTCTACTCCAGATGCTTTTGGAACTCTCAGTAATAATGCTGGGGAATTTATCTCAAAAGGATTAATAAATACATTCTCATTCTTGTCTACAGACAATAGTTTAAAATTATATTTTCTAAAATTAATAACTAGCTTATTAATTTTTTCCTTGTCAAAATAATCATCCATATTAGATTTTTGTAATAAGGAGTTATTAATTTTTGTTATACTATTCTGGACCGCATTATAATGCACAAAATATAAAGGTTTATTGCCCTCTGAATCACCTATTATATATATAATTTCACTAGGATCTTCTTGTCTAATTGCAATAAATGATTCCTTAAATAAAGAAAAATTATGATTATCATATTTTGATATTACAGAGTCAATATCTGTATTTCTAGAATTCTGACAAGAATATAAACTTATGAAACTTAGAAAAAATAGGATTTTAAAAAAATTAATTGCCATAATTATTTAATTTTAGTATTGAAATTATTTTCTTATTAGTGACCTGAAATTATTTCTTTCAGAATAGTTAGCACCTTTAATAATTGATTTCTGATCATCAGCAGAATCCCATTGAGGCTTATAACCATTACTTTTTGAATTTATTAAACTATTTGCATGAGCAGCTATTTGTAGTGTTGAATAACTAAATCCTAATGTATAACCAGAAGTTGCCCATAAAAAATTTCCAAAATTCATATGATTTTGAGCTGTGTTATCACCTGCAGGAATAAATAATACTGAAGAGGGCTTACTCAAAGGATTAAAACTAACTCCCTTGGAAAAAAATTCTAAAGGTAAAACAGAATATGAGTAATCAAATTTACCTCCACCTTTGCTTTCTGTATAAAAATTTGACCAATTACTTTTATTCTTAGAATCAAATGCCCCTTGTTGTTTTAACATATTTAAAATTTCATTTTTACTAACAAATATAACTCGATCAATTATACAATTTCTGATATCTTTTGGGTCATTAACAGGATCTGAAAATAGGAAGTTTTGCCTAGTACCATTCATAGAATTCTCAATAACTAATCTATCAGATTCCATTGTTTTATCAATTCTAACAAAATTTCCATCCTGGTTAAATATAAAATCATCCGGAGGAGATCCAAACTTCGTAAAATCAATATGCGAAAAAGGACTCTCATTACCGCTTAAAAGAGAAGTTGAAATTGAGCTGCGTTTTGAAGGCATATTATCCCTTAATTGTATAAAAGCATTAATAGCATCCTGACCCGTGTAAGTTTGGGCATCATTTCCATCCGGATCAATCATCATTACCGGATTGTTGATGGCATAATTAAACGGACTGTAGCTGTTATACTTTTCAGATAAAGCATCCATCACACCCCATCTTCCCAGTTCCGGCATATAAAATCTTGCTCCATAATCGTTCCAGCCGGTTTCTTGTTGAAGCTCCTTACCGTTATACTGATATTTATACGCAGGATTTCCGGCTAGGCTATTGTACCCTTCATGCTTTAATCCAAAAGGATAATAGTTGTTTTCTTCAAGAACTTCTGCGCCGTTTCCATTGTTAAAGTAGCTTACACGCACATTTCCCAGATGGTCAACATAGCTGTAAATATACTTATTATTCTCAAAATTATAATATCCTTCTGCGGTAGGTACAAATTTGATCAGAGGATCTGCGTTGGTCGACACGATCTCGTACTGGAAACCATCCAGGTACTCCGTAATTTTCTGTTTGTATACCGAGTCTTCACTGTATTTGTATACTTTCTTTAGTTTGGTACCATCGGCCCGGTAGGTAAAAGCTGTATTCACGTTCTGCCATACGCCTCTGGTAAAGTACAGCTGGTCAAATTTCATGGCGGTCGGAAGATCAAGGAAATTGTAACGGATCTCCAAAATTCCCTTATCCTTATGCTCCTTCATATTGCCGTTGTCGTCATACACAACAGGTGTTCCGGATACATCGGGATAGCCCCTGTAGTTGGTGGAAGCATCGGTTACCGTATTCAGTCGGTTTCCGGTGTACTGATAGGTAAGATCATCAATCTGTTCTTTAATTCCGTTTACCCCTTTGCTGTTTCTCTGCAGGGAGGTAATGTTTCCGTTCATATCGTAGTCGATGCTTTCATTGAAGAAATCATTCCCCGGAATCGAAGAATTCGGTTCAGAATAGGTCGCCTTTTTCAGCCGGTTCAGCGGATCATACTGGTACGAATATCTTTTCAGGACCTCATCCTGCGCCGTTCTCCAGTCGACCTGGGAAATATTGCCGTTGTATTTTCCGGCCGCTCCGTTCTGGTACTTCATTTCATAACCGAACAGCTTTCCGTTCAGGGCTGCCGGATCATTGATCTTTGTCATCCAGCCGCGGATGTTGTAGGCGTAGTCGATGCTCTGTAGATTGTTCCCTACCTTCTTATTGGTAAGCTGGGAAAGTTCGTTATATCGATTCTCCGTCAGAAGCTCCTGGGGCTGGCCGTTGACCTGGTGCCAGTGCTTCATCAGCCGGTTCTGACTGTCGTATTCAAAAGTCTGGGTAATGATTTTTTCGGTATCGGCAGCCAGTCTTTTGTGGTATGTTTTGCTTTTCCTGGTGATGCCTGCAAAATCGAGCTCACTTTCCGTTTTGGTATACCCTCCGAGATGATTCAGGGTAAGGCCTCCGATTGATCTGCCTTTGACATCAAAGTACACGAAACTTTTGGTCCAGCTGTCGTCTTCTATATTTTTTACATAAGAGGCCAGCGGCAGGTCTTTGGTATTTTTTCCGCTGGTGCTGTGTCCGAACTGTTTCAGCACTTTCTGTCCCATAATCTCGGTCGGGATCACCACTCCGGACGGAAGCGCCGGATAGGTATCATAATAATTGACCGTCAGGATCGTCATGCTTCCCGTAGGAAAGGCATTTTGGGTATAGTAAATATTTTCCCCGTTCTGGATGATCGGATTGGCATTATCCCTGCTTTCATTATTTCCGGCATTGGCAGCCATATTGTTCAGCGAATTCTGCATCGTCGCCC